>Ga0224508_10000126_pt1 | contig 78636 bp, 91 predicted proteins | sample SF_Jan12_sed_USG_4_FD_170157 | JGI IMG/M metagenome (GOLD analysis project Ga0224508, IMG submission 170157) | Sediment microbial communities from San Francisco Bay, California, United States - SF_Jan12_sed_USGS_21 | ecosystem: Environmental > Aquatic > Marine > Sediment | place: USA... | reverse complement strand
CTAGGTTGGAACAGATTGTATTTGGTTGATAAAATCTTAGTTTTTGATATTTTATGATTAACCACCCACCGCTTTATTGAAATTTTAGAGGTAAATCATTGAAATTTGTAGTAGATCAGCAGGTAGAGGATATTGAGCTTCCTGAAAATCTAAAATTAAATACCTTTTTGCAGGAATTTCACTCTGATTGCCATGATCCCCAATGTGGATTTGGATTTTATGGCTTTGCTTTTGGCCAATCGCCATTCCCAGTCCCAAGACCAATTCAGGAGGCATTGGTAAAAAATGTAAACAAGGGCGCTTATGCTCCCGTTCAAGGAATTCCAGAATTAAGGGAGGCCATATCAAAGTACAACAAATTTTATTTCGGAATTGATGTCGACCCTCAGCGAATCTATGTTGGGCCAGGAACCAAAGAATTAATTTTTAATCTCCTAGAAATTTTACATGGAACAGTAATTTTACCTACTCCTGCATGGCTTGGATATCTCCCACAAATTCGATTTTTGAAAAAAAATTATCATATGCTACTTTCCGGTGAGAATGGAAAAATTTCCCCACATGATCTAAAAAAATTGGCATTAAGATTACACGACAGACAAAAAATTTTGATTTTAAACAATCCTCACAATCCCACGGGAGTTTTATATGACAAATCAGATTTGGAAGAAATTACAGAAGTTTGCAGAGAACAAGGAATAACAGTAATTTCAGACGAAATTTATGCTCAAACCACATATGATTTTTCTAAATTTGTAAGTATGGGAAAAATCTATCCAGAAGGAACTTTTGTTACAAATGGATTATCGAAATCACATGCAGCTGGTGGATATAGACTGGGGTATGTTATTTTTCCACAACATGCTCTAGATGTAAGGAGACAATTTAAAAAAATTCTTGCCACCGAATACACCGCTGTTTCAACTCCTATTCAACATGCGGCGGTAGCTGGTTTTGAAATAAGTTCTGAATTAAATGATTATTTTGAAATTACACGAAATATTCACCAATTAATTGGAGAATACACTTTTAATTTTTTAAACAAAATTGATGGAGTTGTCGCTACAAAACCAGAGGCAACATTTTATCTTCTTGCCGATTTTAATTCCTTTGCAAACGAGCTAGAGAAAAATAAAATCAACACATCTCAAAAACTTTCAGAAGCATTAATCATCCACCCATACCATACCGCGATAGTAGGTGGAGACAGTTTGGTTTTAGAAAGAACTGATTTTCGTGCACGAATAGCCTTTGTAGATTATGATGGTGAAAAAGTGTATTACAATTATAAAAACCAAAAACCCAAAACTTTTTCTGAAAAATTAGAGTTTGTAGAGTGTAATGCTCCAAAAGTAGTTTCAGGACTCAAAATGATTGAAAAGTTTTTGAACGATTTAAAAAGAAATTTAAATTCTGATTTGCAAACCCTTGAAAATCCTATTAAATTAACTATCTAGAATTTTCACAAAGTTTTTGTTTCAATTTTTCGTATTCTTCAATAGAAATTTCCCCTTTTGCTAATCTTGTTTGAATTATCTTAATTGTATTTGAATTAAAAAATGGTCTCATAATTTTTTGTCTAATAATATTTTGGTTCAAAGACATACGCTTAGAGTTGCTATCTATTTTTCTTTTTATCAAGTATACTGAACCAAACAAGATTGCCAATCCCCCCAATACAAACCCTGTCTGGGTAATATCGTTATTATTGTCAAAATTTACTGGTGAGGATACATATGATATTGCCTCTGCTTGAGGAATAATGGTATTTCCTACATTTTCGAACGAAGGTTCGATTTGTGATTTTGCTGTATCTGTAAATCCCACGGCTTCTTCTATAGTGAGGTTGGGATAATTTCTGTCAAACCATAGTTTGTAAGATGGTTCAGTGTAGTATCTATCTAGATAATACTGAGGATTTTTGGTGGTATCAACAAAATCTGCTATTTTGGCTTTAGGATCAATTAATTTTTCTTGTATTATTGGACTTTTGAGTTCCTCAATTTGGTCTTCTAAAACATTTGATTCATCCTCAAAATCAATCCCAAATAATTCTAACTCTTCTTGTAATATGGATTCAATCTCTCAGGAATCTTTTGGGAGATCTTTGTTTGAAACTGAATTATTATCACTAATTACGGTAACAAGATCAAATGATTCAGTCTTTCCGGCAGTCATGTTAAGAACAAATGCGGTTGCATTATGAGTTCCCGTTGCCTGGAATTTTTGATTAATGGAAATGTTTGTTTCAAAAGAGTTATCATCTTGAATAAAGGCCTGATTTAACAACACAAATTCATCATTTGGATCTCTTAACACAATAGTAACCATTCCTGATGAATCACTAGATACGGCCCCTTTGGCATTTATTGAATCTCCTTCAATGTATGCTGATTTATCTAATTGAAATTCAATAACTTCGGCAAAGGCAGGCATAATTCCTGGCAGTATGACGAGAGTGGTCAAAAAAAATACAACCTTTTTGGTCATCAAGTTTTTTTATTGATTTTTGCTTTTTAAAAAAAACGTAGAATAAACATGAATCAAAATATGGCAATGTTTAAAATCAATTAATTTTTTTTACCTTAAACCAATTAGACTTAGGATTACATCTCCAAATAATAGTTGAAGAATGAAGCCTCCTAAAATGAATATCATAAATGGTAATCCAGGAGTGACCCAGGTGTCTGGCGTGGTACAATATTCAGCAGTATCAGAATGATGCAAGGCAATATTTAGTCTCTTTTTCTTTCCAACTTGTGTTTCTAACGAAAAACTGTATTTTGGATTTTTTGACCGATATCCTAGAAACATTGCAAAAATTTTCTTTGATTTTGTTTCTTCAAAGTCGTGAAAAATATCGTTCTTTTTCAAAATTAAAATCGAGTTACGAACAAAATTTATCGCCATTGGAGATACCGAAAGTAAGGCGCTATTAACCAATATTGAAAATGGACTAATCGCTGAATCCGAAAATGTAGCCATTGGCGCCAAAGCTGCCAAGACGATCAAACCTAATGCATCTGCTCCTCCAAACAATCCAAATCTCCATAAAATAAGCACCAAAGGGGCTACAATTAATGAAAACCCAACTCCAAAAGCTGCCTCTATCAAGTTTGGTTCAAAGAATATGAGAATTCCTGCAATGACTCCAAAAATTATCCACATTAAATCAGAAATCTCTCGTTTACGAATATCAATAATTGTGGCAGAAGATAACATAACTAATGCCAGTAGAATTCGAATGTGGTTGATATCAAATTCGATCATAATCTTTTCCCCATCAGATTACTTTTCTTTTTAATTATCTAACATATCTGATTTTTGTCTCATTTCTTTTAGGTTTCGTTTAAAATTTGCTCTCAACTTATCTGATTTGGCATATTTTTTCATGGCAGCCTCAAATTTCAAAAAATCTGATTTACTATTGTGTCTGATGTTTTGAAATGAGTTCCACAAATCCACCATGTCTTCTTTAAGAATTTTCAATTCTTCGATTTTCTTTAATTGATTTTCAATTATTGATTCAATTGCCTTCTCTATTACTACGGCAGAAAATCTTGTAGGTCTTTGAATGGATGGTGAAATAATTCCTTTGTATTCAAGATTGGAAAGTAAATGATATGTTTCAGTTCGTGGAATTCCTTCTTCTTTGGAAATGTCTATTGCTTTTTTTGGTCCATTCTTGCTCAAAAATATATATATTTTTGACTCATTTTTGGTTAAACCAAAATCTCGTAGTTTTTCTTGTAGTGCTAGTATCAGTTGTTCCTGATTACTAGTACTTCGTGCTATGGTTTCTTCACTTTCCATAAATTGTATTATTTTAAATGTAACATAAGGGAGATTATGTAATTTAATATGACACACACTATTCTATGGCTTTTATGACAACTTTTTATAAAATACCCACAAAAATTTGTTGTTGATTCGTGCTGTAGTAATTGATGATGATAAAGAAACCATCGAATTATTTAGTGAACTGCTTACTAGCAATGGAATAAAAGTAGTAGGAAAAGGCCACAATGGTCAGGATGCTGTATTTCTTTTTCAAAAATTAAAACCAGATGTAATTTTTTTGGATATTTTGATGCCTATATATGATGGAATTTTTGCTTTGCAAAAAATACGTGATTCTAATCCTGATGCCAATGTAATTGTAATTTACGATAAATTAAGTATCGGTAAAGAAATGGAATTAAACCGATTAAAACCATCTGCTGTTATTAGGGAGCCCATAGATGTTGATGATATTCTAAGGAAAACTCACAAACTTTGTTTGCCAACTGGAGACTCTGTAGACCAGATGAAAAAAACGATGGTGACATTGGCAATCAAAAATACTTTCTTGGAATTAGGATTGGATGAATTTGACAAAATCGTTTTAATGTTACAAAAAGACCACAACAGTACCCTAGAAGATTGCTACGACAATCCTGAATTTTTAAAACAAGTTTTACAAGATTTGTTGGGGGATTCGTATAGCGATGTATTGAGCTCTTTAAAGGAAAATATTAAAAACATCTCTTCACACAAATCCACAGAGAATTTCCTTGATGCATTAGGCAACTAATTTTTTTGAATATTCTATCTGTTTTTTATCACGGGTATTTTTTCTTTGATTGTTTCAAATTTCTCAGATATTTCTAATCTTTCAAATATGGAATCAAACCGATTAAAGAGACTTTCAACTATGGGGAATCGATCTGATAACGGTTCAAGCAGCCCTCTTTTCCTAAGGAGTATACTACTTCCAATCACTGCTCCAGGAATGAGAATTAAAACCATATTATCTTCTACAAAATTCCCTTCATTTTCCACAACTCCTTGAGCAGGTTCACCTGGAATTGTTATTTTGATCTCCTTTGAGGCTGTTATTTGATCAAATTCCGATGTGGTTGCACGAATTGTAATTAGTCCTACATCATTTGCAATTAATGATAGTTTTATTTTCCCATCATCATTCGTTATTTTGGATATCTCTTGAATTTGTGCACCTTGAATATCCCAATTTACCTCTACATTACTTAGTGGTACATCCAAAACTTTGGCGTCTAAAACTAAATCAAATGGCTCACCTGCAGCAATGGAATTTACTGTTGAGATGGTTAATGAGGGGTTGGTCTCAACAGTGTTGAGATTAAATTTTGATAAGGGAAAATCACTAGCAAGTATAGAAATCTCTGTTTCAATTGTTTTTTGAGGGATTATTTCAAAAAATGAATTGTATGTTCCTTTTTTGATAGTTACTGTTTGAGGCAATTCAATTGTATTATCATTAGCTGCTAATCTAAACTCTATATCCTTATTTGCAAAAATAGGATTATCTTCACTATCTAGTATTTGCAACGACAAAGTATTTTTCATTCCAGATAACAAATGATCAGGATATGCCAATTCTATTTTTGCGGGTTTTGAGACTCCAGTGTCAAAATCTATTGTAGTGGTATATTCATTTGCTTCAAAATCCAGAGTTGCCTTTCCTTCCTTAATTGACTGTGAATTTAACAAAATAATTGATTGACCCTCACTAATAGTTTGAACAGTGGTTTTTACAAATTCATTTGGACCCATCACTACATTTGATGTGTCTGGGAAATACCAACTTGCACCATCTTCATCAGTAAGGTATACTGTCATTGGAAAATCCGTTCCAACCATTACTTTAGGAATCAAGGATTCAGAAACTAATTCAAGTTCATTCTTTTCAGGTCCATACACAATTGGAAAAATAGTTTCTGTTTCTTCGCCTATCACTGAAACTATTAATCTATCTACTATTGTCTGCCCTACTTTTCCATAAATTAATTTGGCACCAGAGCCTGCTTCCATCCTGTCATCTGATATTGCTAACGCATCTATGTCGGAGGAATTAATTTCAGATTCCAAGGTTTGTAAATTAATCAACGAGACTCCATTGGAATCTGCTGGATAAAGTACCCCAATTAGCTGCTCAGAGCCTGAAGCTAATAATGGAATGGTCTCAAATTTACTAAGTGGTTCATTTACATCCGGAGTCAAAACAGTCTGAAACTCTACAGGATCTGAAACATGATAGTCTTCGGCTGAAATACTGACACTGTAAGTTTCTTCAACTCCTGCCTTTACTGACAGTTTTGCATATCCAGTAGTTGAACCTGGTGGGATTACTAGGGAATCTGCTGTACTAATCTCGTTGGTTCTCTTATCGTTGAAAATGGATTCAGCATGATCAATTTTTAGCGAAACTGGAATTGTATCTGTTGCTTTAATTGGAGATCCATCAGGTCCCTGTAATTGAACAATCGCAAATGTGCTAGATGTTGCAAAGTTGCTGATTTTCTCTGGCAATACATATAATTGAATTGTAAATTCATCCTCAATTTCAGAGTCCTCATCTGATGCACCAATAACCGTGATTTTACTACTTCCAGAGTCTGTATTTGAATTCTCAGCATAGATTGTCACTTCTCCTACTTTATTTACTTGAAATTCCCCGATTGCAAAATATTCCCCTTCATTAATAATAATATTATTTTGAAAAAGTGTAACAATTTCTGAATTTGAAGCAGTAATAGAAATTTCAGTATCTTGTTTTGCCAACGTTGGATTAGAATCAATATCTGCTAATTCTACTGAAAAATATCCTTTGGTCGGACCATTGATCGTAAAGGTTTCTGGTATTGTTTTAACTAACAACTGTTGCTCACCTTGTTTTATCTCATAAACTGTGATTGAAAATTCTTCAGAGATAAAACCAGGAGCTGCAATTGCAATATCTGCTGTGCCAGAATCATTTGCTTGTAATTTTACTGAAGTAATTGATGTCTCGATATTTGTGTACAATTCTAAAATCTGAACAATTTTTTGATCTGAAGATGTTACAATCAAATCATCAATGTTAGCGGAAATGGGAATGTTTTTTTGGAGTCCGTATACTTGTAAAATTCCTTCAGTTCCTTCAACAAGTTTTTCAGGCATTAGCTTATATCCAAAATTTTTTGGTTCTTGAGCATTTACATTTGGAGTAACTAATATTGCTACAATAAACAATAGGAGTAATACGCCTTTCAATATATGAGAAATTACCTTCAGAATCGATATAAGAAACTGTATGACTTTTGGTGAGACATCTATTGGTGCCTAGAAGAGGGAATTTACATCAATAATTGAAAATTGAATCAAGGTAATTCCAATCAGAGTCATTATTACTAATATTATAGAGTAGAAAAATCCTCCAGAAAAGGCACCTTTTATCACCCTGCCTAGGAATAATCCTGCAGTCCATGACTGAACAAGCACGATTAGCGGAAATAGTCCAAGCGAAGAGCCTGCTAATTCGCCTTCAAGATTTGACAGGTCTTGACTTTCTTGGGCAATATCTCCAAAAGAGTCAATGACTAACAAAGTAGTAAATCCCGTAGTTCCCATCAAAACAAATCCTACAAACAAGTATGGCATTAATAGATCTCTTTTTTCTTTTTGAATTTCTTGCATTCTCTCACTGGTCTCTGTCAAAGAGTCAAGAGTTTGTGGGTTTCCTCCTCCTGCTGAAATTAACTCAAATAAGATATTGAAACTAATTAAAACATTAAAAGTCTGAATTTCTTTTTGTAAATCTTTGAAAATTGTTTTAAAGTCAACACCCCATTCAATTTTATTTGCAATTCCATTGGCTACATAATTAAACAATCCATATTCTTTTCTTTTACATGCATGAATTACACTGCTTTCCGGACTCATTCCTGTTTTACGAGCTTCTGAAATGGTACGAAGTATTTTAGGAGTAGAGTCTTCTGCGGATATTGTTTTTGCATACAATTTTTTAAAATAAATTGTTGGGACTATTGAAGATGCAATAAAAGCACCACCTAACAAATAAGGCTCCATTAAAGGATCTGGAAACAAATTTAATCCAATTATAATACCACTTACTATCAATCCCGGTGCACCAAACATTATAATTTTTTTAAAATCAATTTCTGGACTTTTAGATACTGAATTGTTATTGGCAGCCATTAGAAATAGAATTGATATTACAGGTGTTAAAATTAAAAATATTACCTCGCTACTTATTCCGGTTTCTGATGTTGCAAATGGGTCTGAAATAACGGCAGCACTAATAATGTAAACAGCCAACAAAACAACCTGAATTGTCATATAGGCTTCAACTAGTGCCCCTAATTTGACAACTGATTGTTTTTGTGATTCAGCATGCCTATCAAATATTGTTTTCATTTTACTTTTAAGATAGTTAATTAGATTTCCACCACTTTCAACAGTTGCTACATACCCGTCAAAAAATTCTCCTAATGCCTTGGAGCTAGCGCGTGATCTTACCTGGCGCATTACCTCTAGAGGATCAACTCCCAACAAATCAATGCGTTTAATCATTTTGTTAGTTTCATTTCTGATTGTTGGCAGTAATTCCATTGCTTTTACTCGTTGGAGCATAAAATAAGGTCCAATTCCCGCACTGCTAAGTAGAGTTACAATGGTAATGAAATATGGTAATTCTTTATTGATTTTCTTATCTTGTTTGTGCTCAAACCCTTTTTGATTAATTTTGCTAATTGATAACAATATCATTCATCTCCGTAATTGATTTTTTTCAAAACAGATTTTGGATTATTATAATATTTTCTTATCATTTCTGTGACTTCTTTATGCTGACGTATATTGTTAGATGACATCCATTTCAAAATTTTTGTTCTTTTTTGATGTTCTTCTAACACCTCATCAAAATCATCACCAGTATGTTCGGAAATTTTTTTAAGATTCTTACTTGCCTCAAAAGAATGTTCAAAATAATCTGATTTGGGAGTCCATTTTATCACCGATGTTGGTGTGGCAGTATTAGAAATCTCTTCGATGGATATTGCACGTCGCATACTTTTTCCAGTGACTTTATCTTTTACTCTTTTTATTACCAGTGCGCAATTCATCAAAGATAAATATGCAGGAGGTATGCTCATTGGTTTTTGCTGTAACCTTTTACTTGCAGATTCCAAACTATCTGCATGCATTGTACATAGCCCACCATGACCTGTGGCCATAGCTTGAAACATTACATATGCTTCAGAACCTCTAATTTCACCAACAATAATGTAATCTGGTCGGTGTCTTACCCCTGATTTGATCAATTCGTATAAACCTATTTCTCCTTCATCATTTGATCCATAACCGGAACGTGAAATTAATGAAAACCAGTTATCGTGAGGAAGATTAATTTCTGCTACATCTTCTACTGAAAACAGTTTATCGTTTTCACTTACTAGTCCTGCAATTGCATTAAGGACAGTAGTTTTGCCACTACCAGTTGCCCCAATAATCATTATGGACATTTTTGCTTCAATCATCATCCAAAGATATGCTGCTGTTTCAAGATCGATTGTGCCAAATCCAATAAGATCTATGATTGTATAAGGATCCTCTTTGAATTTTCGAATGGTAAAGCTAGTTCCTTTCGGCGTAATTTCTTTTTGATATAAAACAGAAATTCTATGATTTCCCGTCAATGCAAGGTCAGAAATTGGATGTGCAGTACTAACATGCTTTCCAGATTTGAAAACTATTCTTGTAACAAATGAATTTAGTTTTTGATGAGATTCAAATGAGATGTTGGAAGAAATACTATCATAATTTCTATGCCAAACGTATAATGGTAAATTTGGACCACTACAACTGATATCCTCTATATTTGGGTCATGCATTAAGGCGTCAATTTCACCATATCCCATAATGTCTTTTTTAAGAAAATATTTGACCTTCTCCATGCTTGCTACAGGATTTGCAACGAAAAACCCCTCATGTTTTTTTATTACGTCATTTAGATGAACATCAAATTTTTCTTCTTTTGTAGGTTCTAATGAATCTAAACTTTGTTCTACGAATGTATAGAGATCTTTGTAAATTCGTTCCTCTTCAAAATTTAATTTTATTTCATCTATGAAATATTGAAAATTTGAATTTTTTTCATCAAACAAAATTTTAGCGTAACTAAACGGGGCTATTAGGGGATATTCTTTTACTACTCTAAATTGATTGGAAATTTCATTAATAGTCTTTTCATCTAAAAGTTCTTTGCTAAGAATATTTCCTAGTTCAATTTGATTCTCATTAATTGGTTTCAATTTTCATTCTCCATAATAAAAAAGAAAAAAGAGAGACTAAAAAAAACACTCTCCCTATGGGTTTGTGATGATTGTACTAAGGGGAGCGCCTGCCTCTCCAGCAAATATTTTCAATGTTGTTGAAGCGCCTGCATCAAGTGTTGTGACTTTTTCCTGTGGAATTTGGAAATAAATTACCGTTCTTTCTCCAGGACTTAACCCAATTGGACCTGAACCTTGTTCTAAGCACATGGTTGGCAAGGCATCATTTGGATTACTTACACCTCCATCAATATCGATTGAGATTGTTGTAACTCCAGTGACTGGACAAGCTGTTGTTACCTCCGGTGAGTTGTTCATAATAGTTCCTACACCACCGGTACCTTCATGAGGGAAAGTATTTTGCCAGTTTTCTGCTGAAACTCTGGTTTGATCCTTATCTACATACCAACTAGTAAATGGAACGTTTGCACCTTTCACAAAAATGGTATCTACGGCTAAGACTTGATCACCGTTATTTCTAACACCTGCTGCTCCCCACGCATCACCTAAGGGATCAGTTGCATTTACCCAAATCTGAATTCCTTCAACATCAATACTCTGTTCTTGTGCAACAGTTTGAAACATACTTGTTCCATACAACACTACACCAGATCCGAGAACTACTGAAGCTACCAGAATGATTACAGTGGTAAGCACTGTACTGATACCTTTTCTCTTTGTGAAAACGTGGTTTTTCATTATTAATAGAAAAACACAGTATGAGGTTATAGGATCGGATGTGTAATATTTTTGGACAGACAATATCCGAATATGATAATATGAAAGATAATTTTTAATTATTTTTAAAGGAAATTATCAAATATATTCAATAATTTTAAAAAAAACACAAAATTTACAAGAATTTTGAGGATTTCATTCGATAAATTCTCACAAATTTATCCACCAAATCTCGGATATTTACTCCCCAACAGGAATCTGAAAAATATTTTGAGATATTTGCAGATAATCCTATTCCTATCACTTCAATTCCCATTCTTTCAACTTGCTTGATTGCAAGGAATAATTTTTGATCATAATTCCATAATCCGGTTGGAAAATCATCGGTAAATACAAAAAGATGTTTTAAATCTGCTGGATTTTTTGCAAGCATTCTTCCTGCTAATAAAATTGCATCAGGGGTGTACGATAATCCTCCACTATGCAAACCTCCAAGTCTTGCTCGAACATCTTGATTGTATTTTCCCTTATGATCTTTTAATATGGAAAATTTTTGATCATAACTATAAAGACCCCATGAACCTGATGGACCTGTTAATTCCTCAGATGCTTCTGCAAGACAAAGCATAAAATCTTTAACTTGCTCAAACCGCATTCTTAAACTTGCACTATTATCAATTAGGATGGCCCAGGTTTCTTCAATTCTTTGCTCTTCTGTTTTATTAAAAACCTCTGCATATCTTTCATTATTACTAGCTATAGCTTGAATGGCTAGCTCCATATCAATCTCTCCATAAAAATTTGTCTGTGGATCTTCTGAATTATTATATACCGTTCTAATTTGTTCTCTAATCTTTTTTATTATTTTTTTATTTTTTTCTTTGAGTTTAAAATATTCAAAAATATCTTCACTGGGAAGACTTATTTCATCAAAATTTAATCCAACAATATCTTTGCGCATTTTATGCAAGATATCTTCAATTCTATCTTTTTCTTCATTATATAGAAAATTTAATTTATTAATTGTGTTTTGGAATTTTCCTGAAGGAAACGATTCAATTTTATTTTTTTTAAAAATCAATGATTGATTAGAATTTCGTTGTTCATAATAAAATGGAGATTCGTCTTGTAGTCCTTGTTGATTTTGATATAATTCAGAGGCCCAATAAAGTACATGACTTTGATGTTCTTTATCAAAACATAGGAGTGGTTCATTACTCATTTCCTGCTTAATAGAATTAATTTTTTTTGAACCAAGTCTTAAGGCAAATTTGGATTTATTTGTATCATTTTGATAATATCGTTCATAATTTTTTTTAATTTCGTTAATATTTGTCCAAACATCAGGATTAGTTGATGAAAGATAGCGTTCAACGGCATTATCCTCAATAAAATCAATCACCTTCCAAAAAATTCTGGGAGTTTTGTTTTTAACCCAATTGTTATACAAAGAATAATTGGAAACTGCAACATGGGCAGCTAGATGATACACGGTAGTCAAAAAAAGACCCCATGCAGCTGTTTGATCTTGAGATGAATCTTTAAAAAAATAACCAGAATACATTACTCCACCATTAGTTTTTTTTGGGATAGGAATTTTTACTTCAATTTTGGGTTCAAATTCAATCGAAGGAAAAGAAAATTTTTCAGATAACAATAACCTAACATCTTTGAAATCTCTTTGGGCAGTATCATAAAATATTTTATAAATTATGTCAAGAAATGTTTGTTGCAATTCTCATCATGAAGACTCGTTTTCATTGGTTGGTTTATCAACTCGATCTTTAACATCGTTTTTAATTTCCGTTTTTTCAGATTCTGTTTTGAGTTGATCAATTTCTTTTTCATTATCATCTATCTCGTTGGTTTGAGTCTCGAAGGTTTTTTCATTGGATGTCTCTACAATACTATCTTGTTCTTCTGGTCCTCTAATATTATTTTGAGATATTGTATGTGCAGGCGAAGGAATCTTCATATTTTTTGAAATTATATACATTAAAGGAAATAGTTCTTGATAAATTAAGGATACCACCTCTGGAGTTTTTTCGTCTTCCTGTTTTAGAAATTCCTCAATTTCTGACTGTTCACCACTAAGGATGGTATTGCCGCTAATGTTAATTACTGCATTTTTAGGATTGGAGGTTAAATCTAAAGAATATTTTAGAATCGTTTTTTTATCATTTCTTGATTCTTCGTCAAGTTCAACATTAATGTCATATTTTTTAAAATCTATCTGATCCTCGGAGGTTTTATTGAACATTAAATTAGATACTTCTATCTCATGATTCATGACTAATATCCAAATTATTGGTAATTAACAGCCTGTCTGTAGCATGACAATACATCTCTTTTGTTTAACACATTTACAATAACTAAAATTTATGATTTCAGGTACATCTGAAGGTAGTGTTAAGAATCGTCAAACATCAAAGATTGATAATGATTCATTTAGTCTCAAAATTAATTTTTCAAAAAATAAAAAAACAGATACTACAAAATTACATCAATATGATATTAAAAAATACATAAATCCAGACAAATTTAATTTTCCCCCTGAAATGGAAGAGTTGATTCCAACGGATACTCCTCCTTATTATGACAAGGGTGAAAATTATGTTGAACGAATTGTTCGTGCCCTAGGCTATTTCAAACAATGTGCCTGTATTGGACCCAGTGGTACTGGTAAAACTCATATTATTTATCTCGTAGCAGAATTAACTCAACTTCCCTTATGGGAAATTAACTGTGGTTTACAAACATCTGCATATGATTTGTTTGGACGATATATTGGATTAGGAAAAGAAAATTGGATTGACGGAATTATTACTTCTTGGTGTAGACATGGTGGAATACTCTATCTGGATGAAGCAAATATGATGAAACAAGATGTGGCAACAAAACTAAATCCAATTTTAGATGCCAGGGGTCACATGGTATTAAACGAAAAAGATAATGAACTTATCAATCGGCACAAAGATGCGTATATGATTATCAGCATGAATCCATTTTCAGCTGAATTCACTGGAACTAAACCTCTAAACGCAGCTTTTAGAAGAAGAATGAGTGTTTGGTTAAATTTTGATTACATGAGTGTGGATAGTCATATCGATGAAAAAGAAATTAATCTACTAGTTGAAAGGTCTGGAATTTTTAGAGAAACTGCAACCAATATTGTACAGGTAGCAGCTAAATTGCGTCAGGAGTACAAATCAGGCGATTTACCATATGGCCCTTCTGTAGGTGATTTGGCAAATTGGGCACGTATAATTGCTGATGGTTCATCCCCCATTGATGCAGGAAATGAAACTCTAGTTGCAATGACAAGTGATGATTATGAAGTTCAAGAAGAGGTGAGAAAAATCATTAAATCAGTGGATTGGGGAGTGATTCCAACAAGTGATGATCCGAAGGTAATGATAATTGCAGCAATTGAGAAATCATTGTTAGAAATTGGAAAACCTGATTTAAATAAAGTAAAACAACGCTTGATGGAAGATTACAATAGAACTCTCGCTGATTGTTTCGATGAACCAGAATTTCTAAATAGAATTCTCAAGGATATTTATGGAAAAGCACATGTAACTATTGTAGATTCTATTAAGAAGAATCTTGAGAACATGTCTGCATCCAAACCTGTTCAAGAATTTCTTAAAATAATTGCGAGGTAACTGCTTGCAATTATTTTATCAAAGATTTAACGTACAAGAATATCTCCTTTTTACTCTATTAGGAATTACATCAATTGTTTTATTAGCAAATATTGCAGGACAAGATGTAGCTGAAAATACCACGAATATATTTTCTATAATACTTTCCGGCACTGTAATGATTTTTTCTTTTTTTATGGTTTCCAAGTACGGAATTAAAGGAAATCACGGTAAAGCTTGGATATTGTTTATGTTGTTTTCAACTTATTGGTTTTGTGCCGAAACTGTGGATATATTTTATAATATTGTATTTGAGGTCGATGCTTGGGAATATGCAAATGATTTTTTCCATATTACTGGGTATCAATTATTTTTTGCCTCTCTTGTTTTTTATTTAAAACCATTTGTAACACAAATTTCAAAAAAACTAGTAATTGGGACAACTGTAATTTCCATGTCTCTTCTAATTCCTTCTTTAATAATGATTTTTGATGCTACTCCAGATTTAATGAATAAAAATTATCTTGTATTGCTAGCCTACCCAGTTTTAGATTCAATTATTTTAATTCCTGCCTTAATAGGCGTAGTTCTATTTTTTAAGGGAGGAGTAAATTTTATGGTCTCTCTAATGTGTTTAGGAATAATTACCCAAATTATTGGCGATAACAGTGTTCTATTTTTATCACTTCAAAATCTTTACTACCGTGGTCATATGGCGGAGATTTTATTTTTATGGACATATGCCATGTTTTCATTCGGGCTTTCAAATCAAATTGGTTTGTTTAGAGAGAATTTAGACGAAAATTTGTGCCCAGCATGCGGTAAAACCTGCTCTGGGCACAACTAAATTTTTTATTAATACCAATGTAAGTTTTTGAAAATACACCTCGATGAATAATATTGAATTTTTGGTTTTTTTTATATGGGTAAGCATACCAAACGCAGAGCGTTAGCTACCATAGTGTCCACTGGAATTTTACTTTCAGCAGTAGCTATTATGGGCAGTATGTTAACTGCCTGGTCAAATAGCATATTTGCTTCAGAACAAACTGAACTTAATACAGTATATTCAGAAGGAGTTAACAAACTAAATGAGTTTTTAGTAATTGAACATGTGTGGTTTGGAAACAATCCAAATAAATTTATAAATTTAACAATGAATAATGTTGGAAACAACGGATTAAATGTAACAAAAATAACTTTAGACAATTCGATTGATAAAACGGATTTGCTGATTACAAATGGAGGAATAATTCGAGATGATATTTTTTCGACGGAAATCACATATAATTGGACAACGACGGATCCTATTCAAGTTACAATTACCACTGAAAAAGGTTCGATCTATCAAACGTATGTTATGGGACCATGAAACAAAGGAGAGCTTTAACGACAGTTGTAGGAGGAGTTTTTTTCCTAGTGGTTATAATTACTGCTGCTAGCTATCTTACTTACAGCATGAATTTATTTGAAAATTTTTCAGAGGAAGTGTTTGCAGTTGATCAAGAAAGGGAGAATAGAAAAAACGAATCTTTTGACATATCCAAATTAACAATCGAAAATAACCAAATTAATTTAGACATATATAATTCGGGAGATATTCCGATTTCTTTTACCAGATTATGGGTTGAAAACGTTACTGGGGTGGATGAAGTGTATAAATTTAATTTGAATAATACTGTAACTACTGGAAATACCGCAAAAGATATACTTCAAGGTTTACCGTTTACTGCTTTAAACACCCAAACATACAAAATGAAATTAGTTACAGATAGAGGGACAACAAAAGAATTTTCAGTAAATGCATCAACTGATCCTCTTTTTCTGCAATTATTTGCGTTACCTGAGGTAGTACCAACTAATTTTAAATCCACAATTTTATTAGCGGTAACTAACAATTCTACTCAAAATACGATTTACACAAATATTCAACCTCTACTAAATGTAATTTCTTTAGGGGCAAATGCAGACCTTGAAGGGCCAACTCCTGAGCCACATTCAGTCCTGGAAAAGGGCGAAACTGCTATTTTTGAATGGACATATAGGATATCCGGAGACGATGAAGAGAAAGTTAGATTTGATGCCAGTATTCTAAACGGTGTACCAGGAAATATCGTAAGCAAGGAAGTTGAAGTTCAAGTTGTTGAATTTGCTGAAGAAAGTGGAAGTTCGTTGGTGAGTAATTTTTTGACCACTCTTTCATCTCCTCAAAATGTATTGTATTTTCATAAAGAAAATTTTGACGCTTTGGGAGAACGGCAAATGTGGGCCTCTGCACCAGAGGACAATGTTGGAGAAATAATTGATTTTAATTCTACAAGTGCAGTTTTTTACACAAATACTGATGGAAATGTTACAGTCAATATACCTGATGGCAATTGGAATACTATTCTTAGATACATCAGTAGTCCAATGCCTGAAAGTTTGATGCATAGTGGGGTTTCTAGTGAAAATATGTCATATCATTTTGAAAATGATCTTGATTCTCCTTTGGATACCACCACAAATACTGTCATGACATTAGGTGCAGGATCAAATAGGCCTTTTTGGAATGCAACAGGACACCAAGGAGCAGGTGCATATGAATTTTCAGGAAATCAATTTGCATCAATAGCAGTGACGGGGGATAACAACCTAAATACCAGCCCGGCTACAACCTCTGGATGGTTTTATGCATATAGCTCCGGTCCGGCAAGTGATCAAACAATATATTATGCAGAAAGTAGCAGTGGAGCGGATTCATATAAAATTTATTTAAATCCTACTGGTCATTTAATTTATGAATTAGATGCAGGTTCTACTTCGCAGATTGCAATTTGTACTAGCGCAGTAGACTATAAAGATGATTCATGGCACCATTTTGCAGCTTTAATGCCAGGGGAAAATGATTGTGAATTGTTTGTAGATGGAAATTTAGAAGATACAGACAGTAATGGTGGGAATGGGAGTATCAATCTTTCAGATGATATTTTTGTTGGAGCAAGTGATGCCATTGGAACAGATGGATTTAACGGAATGTTGGATGATATCATTCATTGGGATGATTATGTTTTAGATGAGAGTGTAGAGCAAGAAATTTCAGATTTATTTAATACAAATTATGGGGAGGATAGTCATTTTTTGAATTTTGATTTAAGGATTGTAGATGAGTTTGGAGGTGATCTTGGATTATCCAATAAAACTATAACCCAGACCTTGAATTTCCCAATAAAATATTCCAGTGATTTTGGAGAATATGCGGACCCAATTTCTGATATTTGGGGAGAGTTGAACTTTACTGCAATCACAACTGAAGCACGAGTTGTTGATCCAGGTGAAAGATTAATGATAAACATGACGTATTCTCCTAAAGTTATTGGAAATCTAAACATGAAATTGGCAATAGATGACCTAGACATTGTTTCCGGATCTGGAAGTAGTTTTCTTCAACCTCCTCTTCCCGATGTAGGATTGCCTGGATATGCGACATATGATAATTCTGGACCCGGCACCATTGGAATTTTTAATCCTGGTCCAAAGGATACTTGGATTAAATATCAGAGTAGAGTGATTTTTAAAGATGAAACTACTGGTGCGCCCTATGCGGCCTTCATAACAACTGCAAACGGAACGGCGTTAGACCCAAATCAAGATAGCCCTCCCATGTTTGTAGATAAAACAATGCCTGTTGAATTTGACATCCCTCGTGAACAACCCGGTAATCCTGCAAGCCCTCTAATTCCCGAGGGCAGGTATGGAATGTACGTATTTTTAGATGGTTTTGATGCTGAGGGACAAATTTTCCTTCACACCAGTTTTATCGGAATTGTTAGGGTTACCTAGATGTTTGTAACTTTGACTTACATACCCACACTCTTTATCAAATTTTGACTTTTTATATTGATGGCAGATAGTATCGAGGCTGAAATCAAGGAATTTGATGATGTTTTAAAAAGTACAGATCTTTTGGTAGATGAATCTGTACAGATTTACGAGTTAGAAAGTGAAAAGGGAAATGTAATTGATGAATTGTATAATTCCTTAAAAATAATTACTGAGTTTTTAGGATTTTCCGTGGATCTGCCCCCAAAAATTTTCAACGAGGCGGAGGATACTAAAATTACCTTAACTCCTTCATTAGATATTGTAATTAAAAAATCTAATGGGAAAGTTGAACAAAAAAGGTTAGATGAGTTTTCAACTAAAAAAATTGCTGAAATTCTAAAAAATTCAATAATGCCAATAATTGAATTGAGTAAAAATGAAAAAATTATTCAAAATAAAAATATAACATTTTTAAAATCAATAACTACAAAATTAGGAAAAATTGAAAAAATAAATTCAGAAGACAAAAATTTAGACAGTTCAAAGAAATCTCCTAATGATTTATCACAAAACATGAAAAATTTATCTCCATCTGAAACTAAATTACCTACTGAGGCATCATAGATTTGAATCACAAAATTTCTCGTTTTGAATCAATTTCAGAATTACAAGAATTAGTAGATAAAAAGATAAAGGAACTAGATAATAAAATTGATTTACAATCAAAATTAATTGGAGATAAAATTAGAGAGGGAGAAAAAAATAATATTGAAGAATTATCTGATTTAAAAGAAAAATTAAATCCTGACAAATCAAAAAATACAAAAGACAATGATAAAAATTCAAAAAATAAAAAAGGAAATAATAAAAAATCAAAAAACTCTAATCAAAAGAAAAAATCAAAAAAAGGAGAATCTGAGGATTGGATAAATTATGAAAACCTACATCTTTACAATGGAATAGGAACTCGTGGAGAGTTAGAGTTGTATTTTAAATCCTTGGAGGAAATGAAAACTGAATCTGAAAGATTGACAAATACAAAAACCAGTCTTGAACAATTGATAAAGTCTGGAATTAAAAAGGAATTATCGGGAGTTGGGTTTGCGCAACAAGATGGCCCATACGAGTTAGCATTCATTAAAACTGATTCAAAAAGAGAAAAATTCTCTTTCAAATCGATCTTAACGGTGGGATGTGAATAATGAAAAATTTTGGAAAATCACAAATTATTACACCTAAATATACTATTTTAGGCGAAAATTCAACTCGCATTTTTAATGAAAGATCAAGTTTACGATCAGTTCAATCAAAGCTAATTGACTTGATCCCTCTAAATCGAACCATTTTGTTGGACTGTCCTCGGAGAGAGAAAATTGACTGAAAATAATCAAACCACAATATTTGAGAATGATCCAGATTCAAGTTCATATGAACACAAACAATCCATTGATCAACTACAAGATCAATTTTCAAAATTTGGGTTAACTGCAAACCAATGCAAGGTGTACATATTTCTAGGTAAATATGGCTCAAAGACGGCACCTGAAGTTTGTAGGGCACTTAAACTTCCAAGAACAGAGACATATCATCTACTAACTACTCTGCAAAATAAAGGGATTGTTTCTGCAACATTCCAGCATCCCATAAAATTTTCTGCATTACCGTTATCCAATGCCATAAAATCAATGGTAAACACTGAAAAAGAACGAATTAAAAAATTAGAAAAACAAGAAGAAGATTTAACTAAACTTTGGGATACAATTCCTAACTATCACAACGAGCCTGATGTGGCAAAAGAAGATAAATTCCAAATGTTACAAGGTGAGAATCAAATTTATGGTAAAATCAATGACATGATAATAAATACCAAAAACGAATTTCAAATTATTGGTAATGAGAAAGATTTTCTAAAGTTTTATCATGCAAACTTTTTAGAGCCACTTGATAAATCAGATGTTGATTTAAAAATTCTTACAAATTCTTCAACAAGAACCCTATATGTTTTTGATGAAATTGATAGGACTAATGTCAAAAAATTCCCTTCTACTACTGATGGTGATATCTGTTTTGTAATAAAAGATAATGAAGAAATTCTTTTCTTTATGAAGAACTCAGATTTTGGAAAAGAAAATGTTACCGCAATGTGGACAAATTCAAGTGCAATGGTGTTTTCTAAAAAATTGTTATTCGAATTATTGTGGTCAAAATCAAAATCAATTCCACTTTAGTGGAATTTTTATAAATGTTCTAAATGTGTATATCAGATAAACTCACTCTTCTTTATATAGAAAATTATCCGCAGTTTATTGTGAATAATTCAGATTTGAAGATTCGAACCGGAATTCCAGGATTTGATTTGATAGTTGATGGAGGATTAAAAGAAGGAAAAACAATAGTTCTATCAGGAAAATCTGGAAGTGGGAAATCCACATTTGGAATGCAATTTCTTCATAATGGCGCATTAGACTTTGAAGAACCTGGGATTTTTGTGACTCTAACCCAAAGTCCACAAGAACTAATCAGTGACTTTCGTGCTTTTGGTTGGAATATTGAAAAATTAATTGAAGAAGAAAAAATTATGATAATTGACGCTAGACCATTTAAAATTAATGATCAGTCTTTTGAATCAGGAGATATTTTGTATGAGACAGAACCTTTTCCATTTACACATTTAACCCAATTGATTTTGCAAGGAATAAAAAAAATTCATGCTAAACGACTTGTTGTTGATTCTCTTTCTGTTTTAAGTATTCAATATGGAAATCAATTTAATACTCGTCAAGGAATTCAAAAAATGATTCATGCTCTAGATGAACAAAAATGTACTTCGATTTTTATTTCGGAAAATTTAGAATCTAGAACTCCTCCAGAGTGGTATGCAGCATCGGGGATTGTGATTTTAAATCATACTCAAAAAACAAGTACCATGGATAGATCCATTCAAGTAATAAAGATGCGAGGGATAAAACATAGTGAGCAAACATACCCTATACGATTCAATGAAAACGGGTATCATGTGTTGCACCCAAGATTATCTGCTGCAAGTTAATTATTTTAGTTTTTTAATTTCTTGTACCACTAGTGGTAAAAAGGCACCTACATCAGATACTATTCCCAATGCCTGCCACGTCCCTCTATCCATTAATTTTGTTACGGTTGGTTGATTAATATCAATTACAATTACTTTGACGTTTGAAGGAAGCATGTTTCCTGTTGCAATTGAGTGGAGCATAGTTGAAATCATTATCACCATACTTGCATCTTTTAGGATTTTTTTGTATTCTCGTTGAGCTTGAGCGACATCAGTTATGACATCAGGCAAAGGACCATCATCTCTAATCGAGCTTGCCAAGACAAAAGGAATCTTATTTTTTACACATTCATAGAATATGCCACTTTTGAGCTTTTTCTGTTGAACCATCTTGGGAATAGATCCAGCCTTAAAAACAGCATTAATGGTATCCATATGGTTTCTGTGTCCTCTTTTTGCCAGGGTGGCATCATGAACATACATTCCTAGTGAGGTACCTAATGTGGCATATTCAATGTCATGAACAGCTAAGGCATTTCCAGCTAATATGCCATGAACATATCCTCTTTTAATCAAATCGGCTAAGGAATTTGCAGTACCTGTGTGAACAATTGCGGGACCTCCCACTACGATAATTTTTCCCCCTTTCTTTGTTGTTTCAACTATGTCGCGAGCAACTTTTTTTGCTATATGCTGGGTTGGTCTTTCGCTTGAACTACTACTTCCCATAAATGCAAAAATATTTGCTTGATCTCTTGGTCTTTGAGGAGGTGCAACCTTTACGCCAATATCATCTACTACAATAAGATCTCCTTTTTTTATATCTCTAATAGGAACGCAAAAAGCTCGGTTTTTCTTTACAACAATACATTTGTCCATCATTTGATTCTCAACGTAAATCCAAAACTTGTTATGAAATATCCACGTGTCATTATTTGTGGTACTGTAAAAATTATCAGGCATTACCATATTTTTTGAGGCTCTTTTTAGCTTGACTTGCTTTTCATTATGTGGAATGGCACCTTCTCGATGAATATCATCAATAATTTCCCCGAGATGTTTAGCATTTTTTCCAGCAACTAAAAGTTTAGCATAACTAGAATCTTTTTTCTTTTTACCTACAGTTAAATCTAAAATCTCAAATTCTCCTCCTCGATTCATTATTTTGTCAAAGATTTTGGTTAATATCATAGAGTCAATCAGGTGACCACTAACTTCGACTTCTTGAGAATATTTTTTCAATGCTTAAATTCATAGTCATTCCCTCAAAAAGGTTTGGGGATAAATTTAAACACAAAATTTGTTAATTTATCTATACGGGTAAAACGACTTTTCCTTTATATTCTAAAATATTATCAGATAGAAAAATAGTTTCAAATTTCTCTTTCTGTTCTTTGGTGATGCCTTGAGCAATGGATTTTGAGGTTCCATTTTTATCAACCAAGGCAAGAATATATCCACTTGTATCAGTCAAGACAAAACCAGCCGTTTCATCAACAAATGCATACAAATTTTCCTCGCCAACAGGCTCCCAAACATTAGTTTTGTTATCTCTCAATGCTAATGCGGGCATTGCTTTTCCATCAGTAATTTTATTTAGATATTCTCTTGATAGTTCCACTCTTTTTTGACCAAGTTTTAAAGCTTGAAAGTATTGCATAAAATCTTGAAATTCGAATTAGTATAAAAACAATCACAAAATTAACAGAAAAACAATTCTCTTTGATAAATATTATCTAATTCTAAGAAAACATTTTATTTTCTATGAATAAGTTTAGATATAATAAAAATTTATTTTACTATTAAGAAAAATAATGCCTCTAACAAACAATGTAATTATAAAATTAAATGAAATAACTACTTTGATAGAAGATAAAAATAATTTAAAAGAATCTGAAATTGAAGAAATTAAGACCATTTTTAAAACCATTATAGAAGAGGGTGAAAGATACGATCTGGATGATATTGAATCATGGTTTGAAAATGAGGGAAGTTGGAAAAATAAATCCTCTATAACTCGAGTTACCAATTTAGCCCACTATGTACAAAATAAATTTCAACAAACACTTAAACTAAAAATTATTTCAGATGATGATTGCAATTGTAATGATTAATCTTCAAGTTTTTCCAATAATCTTCCAACAATTTTAGCATTCTCGTTTCTTTCCCTTAGAATGTTTTGTAACCTTTCTTCGGATTTAATTTTTTTATCCGAAGAAATCATTTGAAAATACTCATCATCCAAATCATTATTTGCCTGCAATCTTTTTACCACCTCAAAAAGTATTCCAATTACTTGTTTTTGTGCTTCAATTAATTCGTCTTTTGAGGTTTCTGACATATCCATTACCTCATTTATCGACTATTTGGTTAAATAATTCCAAAAGAGGGGGATCTTGTATGTCTTGTCTTGCGGAATCAAAAAAGGGCAGTAAATCTCCATACGATTTTACTTGTTCTGAATAAATTTTTGCTTGAAGAGCCATTTCTAATTTATCAATCTGATGAACAAAATTTGCTTCCTTAGAATCATTTGTTTGGTATTCTTTCCAAAGAGAAAAATATTGTTCTCGAAGGTTTTCAGGTAATTGTTTTAAAATTTTATCGAACGTTTTGTTTTCTAAATCTATTTTTTCTTTTTTTGATTTTTGCTCAGGTGTAAAATCGCCGGTGATAGACTCTGCCAAGTCATGAAGTAAAATCATTTTCAAAATTTTTTCGGTATTATATTTTTGAGAATCAGATAGAATCATCCCAATAATTGCCATAGAAAAAGTGTGATCTGCTACTGATTCAGTATTCTTTATCGAAAGTTTTTCAATCCAACCCTGTCTAGGAACAGTCTTTAGATTCGCCGCGATTGTTAAAAAATCTAAAATCAATATTACTATACAGGTAATAATATGATTAATCAGCTTTTCGAGAGTTTGGTTATTAGAACAACATAATAGTTAATCTATCAGAAAGAAACTATTGAAGATATATACAAAAACTGGAGATGATGGAACAACAGGGGTCCAAGGAAATTCACGCCTAAAAAAATCTCACCCACGAATTATTGCATATGGTACAATTGATGAGGCCAATGCCTTTTTGGGAATAGTTTTGTCTGATAAAATAGATTCTGATATTGCAGACGTTTTAATACAAATTCAAAGGGATTTGTTTATCGCAGGAGCAGATCTTTCAAATCCAAATTTATTAGATAATAAAAATAGAATTTCGTCTTCGATGGTAATAAAAATTGAAAAATTGATTGATTGTTTTGAAACAGAATTAAAGCCCTTGACTTATTTTATCCTACCCGGTGGACATATTTCGGCTGCAAAATTACATTTCGCCAGGGCAATTGTTAGAAGAGCAGAGACATGTCTTGTTTTATTAAATGAACAAGATGAAATCAATAAAAATTGTGTAAAATATGTTAATCGCCTTTCTGATCTACTATTCGTTTTAGGACGGGTCATAAACAAGAGAAATGGAATCGATGAAAATATCTGGAAAGTCTGAAAAGACAAACTTTAATTTTGCATCCAAAAGAATTTTTATTGTGCCAGGGTAGCTCAGCCTGGGAGAGCACTCGGCTGAAGACCGGGCTGTCGCGCGTTCAAATCTCGCCCCTGGCACTGTTTCTGTTCACTAAATTATTCTTCATAATTTTTATAAACAAGTACACCTCTTGTTTTTCGACATTGATGGCAGAAAAAAAGAGTAAAAAGAAAACAACTAAAAAACCAGTTAAAGCCAAAACGGCAAAATCAAAGGCCAAAACTAAGACTAAAAAATCTCAACAAGAAGATTATGGCGATGGTATTGCCATAATCGATGATGATCTCTCCATTGATCAAGAAAAAATCAATGAGGAAAGAAGAGCCTATCTTGAGGAAGCAAGGTCTCAAGAAGCATCAGACTAAATCTTTATTCCTTCCTATTTCATATACTAATACATGAGAGCATTATGCTTAATTACAGTTAAACCTGGTAAAGTCGATGCTGTAGTACAAGTTTTAAAGAAAAAACGAAAAATTATCAAAGATGTTATGGTGGTAACTGGAAGAGCTGACATTTGTGCTGTAATGCGTGGGACTATGGATGAAATTAATCAAATGGTTATCGACCTGAAAAAAATTAAAGAGATTGTAACAACTGAGACGTTGATTGAGGTGGAGGTAGACTTAGGCTGGTAAGAGCGATTATTTTGGTAAAATCCCCTAAAAAATTGATAGCTGCAAGACTACGCAAAGTTAGTCATGTACGTGATTCTTTTCCAACTAGTGGTCAATTTGACGCTGTAGCAATAATTGAAGTTGATGAATTAGGAACGATCAAGGATATTGCCACTGAAATTCAGAAAATTAGTGGAGTTGAAAGGACTGAAACCATGGTTGAAGTTCAATAACAAAGAATTTAACATACGAGTACGGAGGGCTTACTGTGAATATTAAAAAGGTTGGAAATGTTATTTTGGCAGTTAAAGATCTCGATAAATCCATCGTATTTTATCATGAAATAATTGGTCTTCCCATTAAAAAACAAAGAAGATCTTGGGTAGATTTGGGAACTACAGGCGCATTATTGAGTTTGCATCCAGCATCCCTTACTGCTGAACATATTGGAAGTTCTATTGACAATGGAATAACAGTAGGGTTTCTTGTGGGAGACGTACAATCATCGGTGGATGAATTAAAAGAAAAAGGAGTAGAAATTTTTCGTGATATCGTAGAAAGAGATGCTGGAAAGAATGCAGTAATTCTAGATCCTGATGGGTATCTCGTTTCTTTATTTGAACCAATTTTCAGAGACAAGGATGAACAAACTGGCGGATATCACGGATTTACCCCAGCTTAAATTATTTTTTTAATTTTTGAAATAATTGAGTTTATGTTTTTTTCCTTTCTATCTATCGAAACATAAATTGTTATGTTGTTTTTTTGGAAAACAATGATGGACACTTTTTGATGTTCAAGTAAAACATAATTCAGTTTGCCAACTGCCTTAATAGTTTCCTTTCTTGAGTTCATTAAAGTTGCTAGTATGAAAAATTCATTTTTTACCTGCTCTGATTTTAGAAGTGGTTTTACATCGGACCTGACAATCCCTGTTAACGTCCGACCATAAGAGTTAATCACACCGGCATATCTTACACTTTTTGAAATCTGGATAATTTTTTGACATGTTTTTCTATAACTAATAACGGTATCTTTCCATTTTTCAGCAGGAGTTTTTACCATAATGAAAATTTATATGGAAATTAATAAGGATTCGCACCAGATAAAAAAAATAAAATAATTAAAAACAGGTAAAAATTATCATTAAGATTCTTTTTTATCTAGTTTTTTCTTCAGTTCTAAATTTTGTTTTAATAACTTGTCATTTTCTACTTTGAGAATTTTAATTGAATTTTTTTCAGAGTATAATGGATGTCCTGGTGGAACAAGCCCTGTTGAATTCATTGTCATTAATCCAGAAGCATGTTGTTGATAGGCATTTTGAAAACCGTCTAATTTTTTATTAAGATTAGATGCATCTGAAATGAATTTATCTTTTATTGGATTATCAAATATCTTAAACATTGGATGAGTTATTCCTGGAGGTAATCTTGGGAATTGAAATGCTCGATGAGGAATGTCGTGGTTTAATCCATAAAGATCATTTAAGTGTCGAAATACCTGCTCATCCATATTTTGAGTCCCTCCTTACCATATTTTTGCTTTGCCTTAGGCGTTTGATATACTAAAAAGTGTAATTAATGTCAGTTTTACTCAAATCGAGCTGATCGCAGATCCTTATAGATTAGGATTTAAGATCGCTGATACGCAATGACGGGCAAAAATAAAAAATGTATGAAATGTAAAAAAGAAATTAAAGATAAAGAATTACATAAAATTGTGATTTACGTAGTTCAAGAAAAATTCACAGAGCATCATTACGAACATGTTGAATGTCCTGATAAATTTACTATTTAGCCCTTATACTCATAGACTTTGTAGACTTCGCCAGTTAATCGTGAACGGTATTTCCATTCATTTTCTCCCCAGATTTTTTCTGAAAAATTTTTTTGAGTTTTAGGATGTATTCTTTGATATACATCTTGGCCAATCAGAATTTGATTTGGTTTTGCCATCCCTTGAATTTTTGAAGCAATGTTCATCACCGGTCCCATTAAATCTACATGTGAGGTTGCCTCATTTGATCCATATCTCACAATAATACTTTGTCCATAATCCACACCAATTTTTACCATTAAATCTGGGTAATCATATTGATTTAGAATGGGATTAATTCCTTTTTCAATTACTGTTATCATAGATTTAGCGCAAGTTACTGCATTGTCTGAGGCTAATAAGGTATTTTCATTTGCATTAAAATATCCAATTACAGCATCACCTACAAATTTGAGTACTAACCCATTATGATAACGGATTACCGAGGCCATTTCTTGAGAAAAAGAGCTAATTATTGTAGCTAATTTTTCTGCAGGTAATTCCAAAGTCATCGTTGTGGAGCCAACTAAATCTACATAGAGTACCACAATATTGATTTTTTTAAAAACATTTTCTCTTAAAAAATTTTCAGAATCATTAGTTACTCCAGTATATTCATATCCTTTTTTCAATGCACCCCAAACCCGTTTTTGAGTTTCGATGATCATGGTTTCTGAATCTATTACTTTTTCTCCTTTTTGCTCAAGTAATCTATCTATGATATCTGGAGTGGTCTTTTGACTATCGGAGTTTTCTGATGACATCTTTGATTCTATATTAGAAGTCATTTTTGAATCTATTCTAATGGAAAATCAGTATCGCAATTCGGACATTTTCCTCTATTTCCTTCGTATTTTTCATGAAAATACACTATAATTTTGGCATAACAAATAGTACAAATAATATCATTATATGACATTTACTTTAGTATGGCTTTTTCCATTTAATAGGATTTTCAGGGTGTAAGGTTTAAGGACTGTAAGAATTCGATATTTTTGTGCGTCTGGGAACAAGATCACCAAATGAATTCATCCAAAACTTAAATTCGAAAAATGAATTTATTCAACAAATATTTCAAAAAAAAATTCAGGATATTACAAAAACGGTTGAAATTAAAGTGATGCTAGGGGACGCCACTATTACAACCCAAAAAACTTTTGATCCTGATTTAATCCGAAATTACTATGAAAATTTTATTAAAAATTTAAAAGATTGGACAATTCAAGGAGTATCTATTTCAAACAATGAAGATTTAAGAAGAATTTTTACAAAATTTGAAATTAAAGAAGGTAACTACCTAATTTCCGGACATTTATCCTTACAATATCACGTACTGTTATTCTATAAACCAGAACAAAAGGTAATAGAATCGCAAAAAGAATTGGCAAAAATTTTAGATTTAACGAAAAACAAAACGCAGGAAATTTCTGATGATAATGATCAACTTGTTTTAGAAAAATTAAAAGAAAAAGGATACAAAGATTTCGATCACCAGAAACTATTTGAAATATTTTTTGAAAATAATGAATTAAGAGAACAAATTTACAAAGAGATTGAAGAAAAGTCTGAGATAGATTTTCAAGCTATGCATAAAAGAAAAACTGAGTTGGTAAAAGAATTAGACAATTTGTTAATTGAGACATATCAAACTACTTCAGTTTTAATCGATGATGCAAGATTAGTTACAGGAGAAGAAGGTTGTCTTTGTAGTTTTGATATTGAATTTGTTAAAGGTGATATTAAAGAAGGATTGTTTGATCCACGAAAAATATCCCAACCAATAAAAGAGAAAATTGAAAAAAGACTTGATGAGGTTTTAAAATACATTAAGATTTAGAGAATTTTTTATTAAAACTTTGATATGTTAATTGATAATATTATGACTCTTTTTTGAAAGGGTATTTTGAACCTATTTTCTGACTTTAGGAGTATGATTTCTTAGTAATTGGTAAAAATTGATTAAAAATGTAATTTTTCAATGGAAGAAGTCAAATATATCAGCAAAATAGGAACAACTCCAATGAATCCAACTTATGATGACATCCAAAAAGCTAATTCTATGAAAAATGAAAAAATAAGAAAAACTGCGTTAGTATATTCTCCAACTTTTAGTATGTTAACCGAATCTAAAGTTTATCTCAAATCAGAATTTCAACAAAAAACAGGGGCTTTCAAAATAAGAGGAGCTTATTACAAAATCCAAACATTAACTGATGAAGAAAAACAAAAGGGAGTAATTGCAGCATCTGCCGGTAACCATGCACAAGGAGTTGCATATGCAGCAAATGCAGAAAATATTCAATGTACAATTGTAATGCCTAAAAATGCCTCTCCTGCAAAGGTTTCTGCAACAAAATGGTATGGTGCAGAAGTAATTTTAGAAGGTATTAATTATGACGAAGCCTCCACTCGAGCTAAAGAAATTGCAAAAGAAACTGGCGCGATTCTGATTCATGCTTTTGATGATGTAGAAATTATTGCAGGTCAGGGGGTTATAGGATTAGAAATTTTAGAACAAATCCCAGATGTTGAGGAAATCTATGTTCCTATTGGTGGAGGAGGTTTAGCTGCTGGAGTGTTAATTGCAATTAAAACAACACATCCAAATATAAAAATTATTGGAGTGCAATCAAGATCATTTCCTTCAATGTATGAATCTTGGAAACAAGGATCCCTTACCAGTGTAGGGGGAGCAAGAACAATCGCAGACGGTATCTCAGTAAAGGTTCCAGGTCAAACAACATTTTCAATAATTAAGGAATTAATTGATGAAATAGTCCTAGTAGATGATTCTGAAATAATCAAAGCAATGTTTTTGCTTATGGAAAGAATGAAGGTAGTAATTGAACCTGCAGGAGCTGTGGGTTTAGCTTATTTAATATCTCATAAACCTTCTCCTGGAAAAAAGGTTGTTTCAATTTTGGCTGGAGGTAATATTGATATGTATTTGCTTGGACAAATTGTCGATAAGGGATTGGCGGCTATGGGAAGATTATTGAAAATCTCTGTTTTGTTACCTGACAGGCCTGGAGCGTTCAAGGAAATAGTGGATGAAATTAGCGCAGCTAATGCAAATATTGTTGAAGTAGTTCATGATAGACTCAGTTCGAATATCAATGCAGGATCCGCATCAGTTACCTTAAGTTTGGAAACCGCTGGAAAAGAGCAGTCAGATAAATTAATAGAGGCTTTTCAAAAAAAGAACATCCAGTTTAATTTACTTACTTAAATTTTTTTTTGACAAACTTGGAAAGACCATGTTTTTTTAGTTCATCTGATTCTTTTAGAACCGATTTATGTTGAACAATTTTGTGTTGTTTTAATTTTATTTTTAGTTTGGGAAATTCATTTGCTAAAATTTTCATGGCATAAATTCCTGCATTTCCTGATTTATTTACTCCCACCGCAACTACTGGAGAACCTGTAGGCATTTCTGAAATAGAAAGTAATGAATCTAACCCACCAAATGCAGAAAATTTTGAATTTTCAGTTTTTTTTGTGTGTTTGTCATTATATACAAGAATGGGAACACCAATTACTGGAATAACAGTATGTGATGCTATCATTCCAGGTAAATGGGCTGCGCCACCAGCACCTGCGATAATTACCTTAAAACCCATTTTTTCTGCATGCTCTGCATATTCTGATAATCTAGCTGGCGTTCTATGTGCCGATACAATTTGATCTTCATGTTTAATTTTAAATTCATCTAAAATTTCAGCAGCGCCTTTCATGATTCGACTATCAGAACTGGAACCCATAATGATTCCAACTAAAGGTTTTTTTGAATAACTCATGTTTAATGAAAACCAATATGGGTTATTATCTTTAACAAAAAAAATAAACGACAAAGGCATACAAAAAACATTAGATATTTTTAATCCTCAAATAATGAGCCTGTAATGAGTAAAATTTTAGGGATAATTGGCGGAGGGCAACTTGGAATGATGATTACTGAAGCTGCTAAAACGTTATCGGATTATATCGAAAAAATTATCGTGTTAGATCCCACAGAAAATTGTCCTGCTGCCCAGGCCGGAGCAGAACAAATAGTCGGCGATTTTAAAGATAAAAAGGCAATACACGAATTAAGCGAAAAATCCGATATTATTACCTATGAAATAGAATCAGGGGATAGTGATGTGTTAAAATCAGTGGAAATAAAATCTGAAGTTAATCCATCTCCTGAAACGCTGAAAATCATACAAGATAAATTTTTACAAAAAATGTTTCTCTCTGAGAATAAAATTCCTGTTGCCGAATTCATCCAAATTAAATCCATAACTGATTTACGTAATGGTTTGAATGAATTTGGATATCCGTCTTTGCTTAAAGCTAGACGTGATGCATATGATGGCCGTGGAAATTTTAAAATAAATTCTTATGACGATGCTCAAAAAGCTTTTGATTATTTTAACGGAAAAGGTTTAATGCTAGAAAAATTTGTTCCATTTAAAATGGAAGTCTCAGTAATTGCTGCAAGAAATACCCTGGGTCAAATCAAAACATATCCATTAGTTGAAAATATTCATGAAAATAACATTCTACGAGAAACAATAGCTCCTGCTAGAGTTTCCAAAGAAATTTCTGATAAAGCTGAGGAGATTGCAAAAAATACAATGAAAGTTCTAAAAGGTGCAGGGGTTTTTGGAATTGAAATGTTTGTATCTAAAGATGATCAAATATTAATAAATGAAATTGCTCCAAGAGTTCATAATTCCGGCCATCATACATTACAATCTAGTGAAACATCACAATTTGAACAACATCTTCGAGCAATCTTAGGTTTAGATTTGGGTAGCGTTAAACTGGTACATCCAACTATAATGTATAATATTCTAGGGGCAAAAGATTTTGAAGGGAAATACGAAACAATTGAAATTTCAGAATCAAATGTTTATCTCAAAATGTATGGCAAAAAAATTTCCAAACCACAACGAAAATTAGGACATGTTAATTTTGTAGCGACAGAAAGAGAATCAGTGGAAGATCTTTTACGAAAGCTGGATTCTCTGAAAGACAAATTCCAAATCAGGCCTGCAACCTAGGTGATAAAATTCAAATTTGTAACATTATAGATTTATTAATAAACACAAAAGAGTTCCAATTATGACCTCAATTCCTCACATATTATCAGGAATTTCAATAGTTCTTTTAGTAATTTATGGAATTGATGTTCTTGTTGGCGGTGGCGGGGCTGGAGAAGGCTTTTTACCATTTGATGCAATGACACGTGGGATTGGATTTGGATTACCCCCAATAATCTTGTCTTTTATCGCTTTTTTCATGTCTAAAAACCCTCCTTTCAAAGGTTTGGGAATAATGCTGATGATTACCGGAATTTTGATCATTATTGGTGGTGCAATATCCATTTCAGCTTCTTCTGAATCCGAAAATGCATCGAGAATGTTAGGTGAGGGAGGAAGTTTGATTGCCATAGGTACAATTATTATCGTGTTGGGGGCATTAAAGATAAAAAAATCACAGACAAAGGTTGTATAAATGCCAATTTGCCAAAAATGTAGTAATGATGTTTTAAAATTGTATGATTGTGTCCATACCGATGATGAGGTTTACTGCAAAGAGTGCTATACGGAACTTCATTATTATTTGACTGAAAAAAACTAAGATGAATCTTGACAGGTCCCAGAATTTGATAGACTAAAGTTATATCGGTAAATTATAAAGAAAAAAAAGTGAAAGGAGTAATCTTAGCGGGGGGAAGAGGTAAAAGGCTTAGACCAATAACCGATTATGTTCCAAAACCTCTAGTTCCAATAAATAATGTTCCAATAATTGATTGGCAAATTAACTATCTAAAAAAATTTAACGTCGATGAAATAATAATTTGCACTGGTTACAAGACAGAAATGATACAACATTTTTTATCTATGAAAGATAATTTCAATATAAAAATAAAATTTTCAGTCGAAAAAACTCCATTAGGAACGGGGGGAGCGATAAAACAAGCAGGGAAATTTATCAAAGATAAATCATTTTTTGTGATTAACGGGGATGTTATAACAAACATTAATTTAAATAAATTATTAAAAAAACAAAACTCTATTGCGGGAATTGAATTAAGAACAAAATTTGGAATTATGGAAACAAAAGATTACAGGATAACCAGATTTAGAGAGAAAAAGGAGGTTTCAAACGTTTGGATGAATGCAGGAATTTACTATTTACAAAAAGATATCATAAAAGATTTACCAAAAAAAGGCGATATTGAAAAAACTCTATTTCCAGATTATGCAAAAAAAGGATTACTGAATACTGTAAAATTTAAAAAAATAAAATGGTATTCTGTAGACTCTTTCAAAGATATGGAAGAATGTTCATTAGAGATAAATAAAATAATATAATAAATTTAGGGTTTAGGCACCTGTTCTATGCAATGTCACCATCATGTATGCGATTTCGCTTACAAATCCTTCATCATCATTTTCTGATGCAGTGTATTTAGTAGCATTGTTCCAAAATTTACTTTTTTGGTCATGGTTTTTAATGAATATCTGTTCACTCATTAAATATAATTAAAAAAATTGCATCATAATATTCAACCTCAATGAATTTTTACAGAATGCTAAAAGAGTTACACCAATTCATTCCTAAAAATAATATCAACATGCATTTTGCGATACCCATAATCCAAAGGAAACACTAGAATATCTATTTCCAATAAGCAGACTATGAGAATAGCATGTAGTTTAGGCTCACTTCTATCAGTTAATCAGGTTTTAGATTGTGCACAAATGTTGTCCAAAACCTCAGTGGAAACAATATGGATTCCTGAAACATGGGGGATGGAAAATTTTTCAATGCTTAGTATGGTTTCCCAAAAAGCCACCAATCCAAAAATTGGATCTTCAATAGTCAATGTATTTTCCCGAAGTCCTGCATCTATTGCCATGGGAGCAGCTACTGTTGATACCATTTCAAATGGTCGTTTAATTTTAGGATTAGGCACAAGTAGTCCTGCTATTGTCAAGGATTTCCATGGTTATGAATTTCAAAATCCAGTTGGAAGAATTAAAGAATACGTTGAAATTATAAGATTGATTTTATCTGAAAACTCTGTTGATTATAAGGGCAAAATTTTTAATTTAAAAAATTTTTCTTTGTTAATAAAACCACCTAGAAATAAAATCCCAATTTATCTTGCTGCCGTAAATCAAAAAATGGTGGATCTCACGTGGAATGTAGCTGATGGAGTGATTTTTTATTTGCGTCCATTGGATGAAATGAAAAAAACAATACAAACAATGCAATCAAAGAGAAAAATTGATGCGACATGTCAATTAATCACCAGTGTTTCTCATGATTCTGAATTGGCAATAAATCGGTGTAAAAAAACTTTAGCGTTTTATGTATCGGTTGGAAAAATTTACAGAGACTTTTTATCTAAAAATGGTTTTGAAAGTGAAACAAGGAATATTTTTGAAGAATTTAAAAAATCAGGATTTAAATCGAATCATGAATTAGTAACACCTCAGATGATAAACTCACTTACCATTGCAGGAGATCCTAAAACATGTCAAAAACAACTACAAAAATTCAGAGAATCAGGCGTGGATCTACCTATTATTCAGTTTAACCCGATTGGGGATGTAATTGACTCGTTAAAATTATTTTCAAACACTTTTTTTGAGGAAGTATAATGTCAAGAGTTGGGATTGCAGGGTTTGGGCAAACAAAATTCTCAGAAGATGATTCAAAAATTGAATCTGTATTGCTAAAGACAACAAAAAATTTGCTCGACTCAACTTCTAACTTGAGTCAAAAGGACATAGATGCGGTTTTGGTTTCCACAAATAATAATTCAAAGTATCTCTCCGCAATTTTATCTGAAATGACGAGTATACAACCAAAAATATCTCATTCAATTGAGAGTTTATGTAATTCAGGAACAAATGCGATTGTTGCGGCATATTCATATATTGTTTCTGGCTTGGCAGAAGTGGTTTTAATTTCTGGGGCTGAAAGATATGACAGTCCCGGCCAAATATTGGAATGGGATAATTTGAGAGGTGAATTTAAACATCCCATTTTTTGGGCATCAATATTCTCAAAATCATATAAAAGAAAATATTCTATCTCTGATGAAGATTTGGCTTTAGTATCTGTAAAAAATCATAAACAATCTATACACAATCCTTTTGCTATTTCACAAAAAGCAGTATCCATAGATGATGTATTAAATTCTAAAAAATTAACAGAAGATTTAAGATTACTTGAATGTTCAAGGCCATGTACCGGTGGTGCATCAATTTTATTGGCATCTGAAAATAGTTGCAATACATTTACGGATAATCCAGTTTGGATTACAGGTATTGGACAAAAAACAACATCTGCAAGTTTTACAAAAATTCCCTCCTTTGATACCATGGAATCTACAAGACAAGCTGCCCACAGTGCATTTCAAATGTCAAAACAAAAACCAACTGATATCGATGTCATGGAAATACATGATGCTTTTGCTGTTTGTGAGCCTATGGCTTTAGATTCAATGGGGTTTTCTACCTCTGGAAAAGGAATCGAGTTGGTAAAAGAGGCATATTTTTCAGAAAATTATAAAATTAGTCCTAGGGGAGGTCTTATTGGTTCAGGACACCCATTAGGTGCAACAGGGATAGCCCAAACAATAGAAATTACTCAACAACTTCAATCACAGGCAGAAAAAAGGCAAGTTGATAATGCAAAAGTCGGACTTGTTCATAATATGTCTGCGGCTTCAACCTCATCTACAGTATTGGTGTTAGAAAAATGAGTTTTGAATTGGAATTAAAAAAAGGTAATTTTTTAATGTCAGAATGTGATCATTGTAAAAAAATTGTATGGCCACCCTCAGAATGGTGTAATCAATGTTTATGTAAAAATTCATGGAGAAAATGTAATGGCAAAGGAAAAATTATTGAATTTTCCAAAAAAGAAACTACTTACTTTTGTGTTGCAGAAATTGAAAATTCAATAAAAATAATTGGAGAGATTATTTCAGGGACACCTAAAATTGGGCAAAATGTAGTAATCAGCGATTGTGGAATTTGTGATGACAACTATTTTTTTAAAATGAAGATGTTAGATTGATCAAATAATGATAATTCGGAAAAAAGATACAGCGATAGGTAATGTCATTATTACCTACTGTACTATATCCTATGTTGGTCTATAGATTTTATGAAATTCAGTTCAAAAACTATTACTATTTTAAAAGATAAACAAAATAAGAAATCAAAAAATCACCGAAAGGCTGCACGCACCAGAAGGCAGAGAGGATATCAATGGGAAGATACCATTGTTAAGCGATTTAATTCTGCAGATAATTGGAATGCATTTAGATTGGGTTCTCCTAGCATTGCTCTTCCAGATGTGTTAGCTGTAAACACAAAGGAAAGCTCTATTTTCACTATCGAAGCAAAATCAGGGACTACTAATTTCCTTCCCGTACCTTTTGATCAAATTGAACGGTGCCTAAAATGGGTGGAAACCTTTGATATTTACAAGAAAAGAAAAGTCATACTTGCTTTCAAATTTCTTTCAAAAAAAAGAATAGGTTTGGGAATTTATGAAAATAGAGAATTAAGAGAGTTTTTCAAAGTATGGGACACTTCCCTCCCCTTAGCAAATTGTGTCTGTACATACGAAGGAAAGGTATTTGCAAAAATAAGTGGAAAAAGAAAAGAAATTAAATTAAAAGATCATAAAATGCCCTTTAAAACAAAATTTAGAAATTATGCCTAGTTTTTTTAAGACTAAGCAGATCATTTTTTAATGATATTGGGATATTGAATACATGCCAGAAGAGAGGAGTACGCCTGAATCGGAAATCCCTAAAAATGAATCATTACTTGATTTAGTCTCTGAAGCAGATAAGGATGTAAACTCTAGAATTAGTTTTGAAGAATTTACTGATGAACGGCTTTTGATTAGTCATGATGCCTCAGGAAATAAGCAAATGAAAATCAAAGTATTGGAGGTTTCTGATGAAAACACACCTTCAAAATGGAAATTTGGAGATCGAGTTAAAATCAGCAAGATCTTAATCACAATAAAACATCTTTCCAATCAAGAGGTTGAAGAAGCAGAATTTGATATAGAGGCAATAGAACGAGAACTTGCAGAAAAAAGACACTACTCATCTACTAACAGATGGGTTCCTGCAAATGAAATAAAAAATGGATATGTAACAAGAACATTCCATACAAGATTGATAAGTGATGCCGCAGCATTAGATCATATTATTTTTTAATTCGTTAAAAATAGACACCATTAGTAGATTCAATTCAACTAAAAACATTTAAGCATCAAAATTGGAAATCTGAATTATGAGTGCAAAACAGGTGGATGTTAATGGTACTGAATATAGAATTGTTCTAACCGACCAGGTAATCGGACATGTGAACAATCTAAAAAATCTCTATAATGCAGCATACGAGGACCCTGAAAGCTTCGAGGATGTAAGTGCAGAGATTTCAAATACTATTAACGAAATCGCTGGTATGGTGGAACCTGAAGCCGATGATAGTGACCTGGATGGGCTTATTCAAAAAATTATTGAAGCAGTAGATAATAAAGCCGAAGAGATAGAAAAGGAATTAGAGGCTAAACCAAAGAAAACCGTTTCAAAAAAGTCCAAATCAAGATAGAACCATTTGACCTTAAAATCATAAAAAATCGCAGTATTATTTTTATTTGAAATTATTCGTATAATTGTAAATGACTAAGAGTTGTGAATGTGGAATATGCGATCATTATACAGAACAAGAGTGTCTTAAAAAAGAATGTAAATGCTGTTTAAATTTTCACGAAAGATCTGGTCCAAAACAAAAATAGTCAAAAAATAAAAATTTTTTAAATTTGATAACAATTACATTTTTTTGCAAGGTGTCGTGAGCAACCAATTAGTCGATGATCCTTGCATCCACATAATAGACATTTTTTTTCTTTTCCAGACATTCTTACAATTTTTCCATTAATTCTTGTATAGTATCAATTAATCTTTTATCTTCAAATGCTTCAAGAATTTTTAATCTCATGCTTCTTACTCTATCTTGATCATTTGCATATAATGAAGACATTGTATCTATTTCTTGTACAAAATAATAATTGTCCACGTAATTTTTTATTTTTGGTTTTAATTCTGATAGATCACGTGAGTGAAAGTTCTCAGTACCTATTTTTTTCAACAGTACTTTAAAAAACCCATTAATTTTTAATAATTCTTTTTTAATAATCTCTAAGTCACTGGCCTTGTCTTTTCGGTTTTTTATAGTAAGATGTGAATCTAGAACTTGTTGAAGTATTTTTTTTATATAATCACTATTTGAAAACATTCTAAAATTAAATAATTTTTATCCAATCTAATAAGCTTCATGTCCTGAACATATTAGATGGAGATCCAACTACAGGTTAGTCTTTTTTCATGATAGAAATGCCATATTTAGTATTGAATAGATAATTTGTTTAAAAATTTTTATAATCTCATTTGGGAAGATGAAATCAATTTTATTTATCTGATCGATACCTAATTAGAAGGATTTGATTTTTTTAAAATAGATTTTAAAATTAAATGAATGCTACAGGTTAAGCAAGGTTGAACCTTTAGATTAAATTATCATTATTATCTCAGAGTGACATTGCACGGAGACGCCTATCTAAAGTGTATTGACCCCAAGTGTGGTTTAGAATATCCCATAAAAAGCACAAATGTGCAATGTGAAAAAGGACATCTTTTAGATGTAAAGTATAAGAATAAACCATCTGAAAAATTAAAGGATGTTTTTGCACATAGGGGAATAATGGATGAGGGGATTATTTTTAATGAAAGCGGTGTCTGGAGGTTTAGAGAATTATTAAATTTCTGTGAAATTGATACTGAAAATATTGATGAATGCTCAAATTTTCTAGTTTCTCTTGATGGTGCAGAGGGAAGACAATCAAAACCATACCATATGACTAGAGCATCTGCATTTATTGGAACTTCAAGTGATAATTTATGGCTACAGCCAGAAGGATACAATCCAAGTGGATCATTCAAAGATAATGGTATGGCAAGTGCTGTAACTCATGCAAAAATGATTGGGGCCAAAAAAATTGTCTGTGCATCAACTGGAAATACATCTGCATCGGCAGGTATGTTTGCCGCAAATGAAGGTATTCAGTGTGATGTATACATACCTGCAGGACAGATTGCTCCTGGTAAACTTAGTCAAGCATATCAATTTGGAGCGCAAATCGTTGAGGTTAATGGAAATTTTGATGACGCATTAAAACAATCTTTAGATGATGCAAAAAATCATGACGGATATACCGTAAATTCTTTAAATCCGTTTAGAATAGAAGGTCAAAAAACAATCCCATATAGAGCACTAGAATATTTGAAATGGGCATCTCCTGATTGGATTGTTTATCCAGGTGGAGCTTTAGGAAACACATCAAGTTGTGGTAAGGCTTTAATGGAATTGTATGAATGGGGATGGATTAGTAAAGTTCCCAGGATTGCAGTGATAAACTCAGAGGGGGCAAGTACTCTATCTGATTTGTATAATGGTAAATTTCAAGGAGAAGAGTTACGTTGGAATAAGGGAAAACCCAACACCGAACTAATAGCAGAATACTATGCTTATTTAGATAAAGAAGGTATTAGACCCAAAACCAAGGCAACAGCAATTCAGATTGGAAGGCCTGTGAATATACTAAAAGGATTAAGAGCCTTAGACTTTACCGATGGTGTTGTCACTTCTGTTTCAGATGCCGAAATGCTTGATGGAATGTCGGTTGTGGGTCTAAATGGATTTGATTGTGAAATGGCATCGGGGGCATCCGTGGTTGGAATTAAAAAATTACTTGAGGACGAAATTATCAAAAAGGATGATGTGGTTGTAGGAATTTTAACCGGCAGACAAAAAGATGCAATGTTACCAGTTGACTACCACAATAATCCAGAAAATAAATTTGCCATCCCTCCCAAAATTTAGCCTCAATTTGATTTTTTGTTAACAAAAAGTTTGCTTTTAACATCTTAAGCCTTAATAATGTGTTTTACAAATTTATACCAACCAAGAGATGGTGTATAAAAAATAAAATGAATAACCGATGTTGTTGTTCTAACAAGGTTTTTTGGAGGCATTATGGCAGAATTTTGGGTTGAGGCATTAGCACTAGCTGTCCTTATTGGATTATCTGGATTTTTCAGTGGGTTGGAGGTTGCATTGGTTGGAGTAAGAAAATCAAAAGTAATCCAAATGTTAAATGATGGAGTCAAAGGTTCAAAGGCACTTCACAAACTAAAAACTAATCCAAGTTGGATGATGTCAAGTGTAAATCTTGGAAATAATTTAGTAAATGTTGGCGCATCTGCATTGGCTACCAGTGTATCCATTCGTCTTTTTGGCGATGACGGGTTGGGAATTGCTATTGGCATTATGACATTTTTAATCCTGGTGTTTGGAGAAATTACTCCTAAAACCTATTGCAATGCAAATTCAACCAAAATTGCTTTAAGATACGCTCCAATACTTTTAGGATTTAGCTATGTGTTTTATCCAATTGTAAAGTTTTTTGAAATTATTACAAAAGGGGTAGTAAAAATAACTGGAAGTAGTTATGTCCCGCCGCCAATAACAGAAGAAGAAATCAAGGGTGTTATTGATCAAGGATTAGCAGAAAAAGCGCTTGAAAAAGATGAAATGGAGTTGGTTCACGGTGCTTTGAAATTTGATGACACTGTAATCCGTTCTGTAATGACTCCTAGAACAAAGATGTTTACCCTAAAAGCCAAAACCATACTTTTTGAAGCCTTGCCGCAAATCAATCAAAACGGATATTCCAGAATTCCAATTTATGGGACGAATCGAGATGATATAGTTGGATTTGTTCATGTAAGAGACGTGCTAAAAGAATTAGAAAATGACAACAAAATGAAAAGTTTAGAACAAATCGCAAGAAAACCCGTCTTTGCATCTCAAGAAAAAATGGTAAGTGCCTTACTAAAGGAAATGAAAGGAAGAAAAACACACATGGCCATTGTGGTAGATGAGCATGGGGGAGTAGAAGGGTTAGTTACTTTGGAGGATTTGCTGGAAGAGATTGTTGGAGAAATTGAAGACGAAACCGATATTGTAAAATCTACTGAATATGAAAGAATTGATCAAGATACAATCATTACTAATGGAGATATTGATATTGATAAAATTAATGAAATTTTCAAAACAAAGATTCCCGAAGGAGATGATTATGCATCATTGAGTGGGTTACTTCATGAGAAATTACAAGACATACCACAAGCTGGAGATAAAATTGAAGTAGAAGATTTGAGAATAGTCGTAGAAAAAGTTTTCAAAAATGTACCTCGAAAAATTCGCATTGAAAAAATAAAATATTAATCAGCAAAAAAATTACACCGTAATAATTCTTTGTTCAATCAAATACTTTATCCCTTTTACAAAATCATCATCCGTGATTAATCCTTGTGCCCACCAATCAGCATTATTTTTTATCCATTCTGGAACTGTTGCTGGAGTTGCATCTGACTCTACAAATTCTTCTACATTAAATGTATAAACAAGTTTTATGGTATTTGCATCATCTCCAAGCAACGTTCTGTCTCCAACAACAGCAAAGACATGATAAGTTCCTAATGGTGAATCACTGGATATTGGCAGCGTGGTGATTATAGATCCATCTCGATTAATTGTGTTAATATATTTCTCTGAACCATCAGGTTGAATAATAGCGAGAGTTAAGAGTCCCACATAATCCTCCGGAAATACGCCGGTAATATTTACAATTTCTGTTGAATCGTTAGTAGGTAGAAGATACGTGGAAATTTTTGGGCTTTCCCTTTCTGTCGAAATTTTCATTATATTATTTTCTATTAGATATTCAATAGCTTGAAGAAATTCAGTTTCAGATATTTGGTTACCTGCCCACCATGCTGCTGTATTTTTTATCCATTCGGGAATTGAAGTCACTGAACTGGTTTGATTCGACCCATCAACTAGCGTAATGTCATTGGTATCCGTTGGTATTATTCGATACACAATCCCGTTGGTTAAAGAAACCACATACAAGAATCCATCAGGGCCTTGCTCAATGTCCGTAATACAACCAAAATCACTCCCAAATTCAATTTCTGAAATATTATCGCCTACATCTAAGATTAAATCAGATAATTCATGATTAGAAAATTGAAATGAATCACGAGATTCATTGAGTGTAAATTTGTATATGTCACCCAAATTACAATTACCGACAAGAACACTATCAGAATAATTTGGAAATTTTTCTGAATCAATAAATAAAATTGAAGTTGGCGAAATAGTATCAACAAAAGAAAATTCTGGATCACTGTATACAAAATTTTCAAATTCTGGGAGTGACTCAAGTTCTTCTTGAGTTGCAGGTCCCATAATGACATTCCATCCACTATTGAAATTAGGAGAAATTAAATTAATTTCATCGTAAAGTAATTCTCCATTTTCAGTGTCCCACATATTTCCAGTTAACGGATCAACTGTAAGACCAAAACTATTTCTGATTCCCATAGCAATGTAGGGTCCTGGGGGATCAACGGGCATTATTACACTTGTATCATTCGGATTTCCGCTGGGAATATTTTGTAGAACACCATAATGTCCTACATCTCCAATAATTGCAAAAACATTACCATTAAGGTCTTTTGTCAAAGCTCCCCCAGTATGAAACCACGCTGGTTCTGCAGGAAAGTTCTTTAGAAAAACTGGATCCGATAGATTTGCCCCATCCCAAGAATATTTGTAAACACGATTTCCTAGGGGATCGCCTCCATCTTCCGATGATTCGGTGAAATAGAGATAAACAGTATTCTCCACACTTTCAATTCCCAATAAACCCCGTTCTCCCTGGCTATTTACAGGAAGGTCCAACACAGGAGTAGGTTGGAGTATTCCATCACGAATTAAGCGGACCTTACCTTCATTTTTTTCCAATACTAGAATATCAGAATCTAAAAAGGTGATTGTAGTTGGAAAAATAAGGTCTTTGACATATTCTTCAACGGCAAAGTTGGGATCTTGAATAGACGCAGCAAAAACATTGGGTATCAAGCCTAAGGAGAAAATTAAAGGGAACAGGATAACTAGAATTTTATTCAATGTTCTCAATTTAATTTAATTTACATAATACTTTTTCGGATTGTAATTATTATTTAGGAAAGATATGATCCTGTTCTTAACCAGAAAAATTATTAAAAATATAATGTGGCATTTTTTATAAGTCTAAATTAAATTTAGTATAAAATAATTAAAATTTAACCAAGTATAGCAAAATATTCTTCTAGTTTTTGTTTTTTTTCTTTCATATGAAATAATGATTCAGTGTAGGAAAACGCTTCTTGGTATGATTTTCCAAATAACATTGATTGCATTAGCATGTGGTTTTCTGGAATTACAATTCCAGTTTGATCATCAGAGTACATCATCTGAACTGTATCTTCAATGGATGTGGTCATGTTGGCATGAATATGAATCATGTTTGTATCTGTAAAGTTAAATCTCATAGTATCTGCAAAATCTCTAACATCTTTTGTCCCTTTTGCAGTCCATAAAGTCGCTACACCGAATTCTTTGGAAAAAAGGCTATGAAGTTCAGAAGGTTTGGGTGCGGAATTTTTAAATCGAATATCCATTATATGTAAATGCATCTGTCTTGTTGGGACTTTAATGGCTCTAACAAATAAGGGAACATCTTTTCCAAAATAAGTTTTGACATCATCACCATGATGAGGTTTTTCCGTCATTTCAATGGTGTCTTCAACTTTTTTTTCTGTTTGTTCAATGTCTGCCCATCTTCTCACTAAAGTTACATCAAACCTTATTATTTCATCACCAAATCGGTCCCTAAGAGGTTCCAGAATCCTTCCCATCCCTGTAACATTACAGCTGCCTTGCATAACATGTTTTTTTCCAAAGGATAAATCATAATTGGCACGAGAATTAAACAATAAATCAGATACTGCCTGATCCCCCACGATAGTTTCACCACCTTGATAAATAACCATTAAATTTCTTGGTTCGTAAAGAGTTTTCTTATTTTTAAAACCATACCCCCCAGGAGATGCATCAATTACCAAATCACATTCATCTAATGCAGACTCTATTGACCCGGAAATTTTAAAATTCTTAAAATCATGGAGTTTTTTTTCAGGTGCATACACATTCAGTCCCTTAGAAGTAGCAAAAGTTACTTTTTCATCTGGAGAATATTTGCCAATTCCAATCACTTCGATTTCTGGATCATCTTTGAGAAATGCTGTGATTCTACTTCCTATAGAACCATATCCGTTAACAAAAACCTTTTTCATGTTTTTGGTACAATCGGACTTATTTATTTAGATTAGTTCTGGGTTGACCACCAATTTTTAAAAATTACTTTTTGCAACATGTACAACAATGCCAATTCAAAAATCTAAACTAGGTCAAATTTTGGTAACTAAGTAATGTAATTTTTTTTTGTTACAAAATTTTGAATTTATACATATTGTAACACAAACCAATTAATAAATTTAAATTTTCTAAAATAGATCAAATGTTTGAAAAACTACGATTTAAAAAATTGTTGTCTAAAAATAAAAAATTTTTGGTGTTAAGGTATATTTTTAAGTAACTTTTGAAGAAGATCCTTGGGCATTGAGAGTTAATTTCTATACAACGTTAATTGAAAATAATTTAACATCTACAAAATGTAGAATGGAAAATTCTTGTGCAAAAATTTTATGTGATGATTTTATTGAAAATTCTAATTTGATTGAAGCAAATTTCCGAAATGAAACACTTTCAAATTGTTTCAAAGATAATAAAATGGTTGATTTATTTTTTGTAAACGTTCACGCACTTTCTTTTCATGGAGGGTTTTGAAAAATGCAAAACGTTTTATTTCTTAGTCCACATCCTGATGACGTAGAATTAGGCTGTTTGGGGACAATAAACGAGTATGTAAAGGAAGGTCTCAACGTATTTGTTGCAATAGCTACTGATGGGGAGAGAGGCAACGTAGACCCAGAAAAATATGATAGAATTGAGGAGAGTATCGATTGTCTTTCGAAGGTGGGTGTAAAAAGAGATAATATTTTACCATTCCATCTTCCTGACACAAAACTAAACGATCACAGGACAGATATTTTTGAAATGGTGGAAGGTTTTTGTATCAAAAATGATATTGATACAATTTACATTAATTCAAACAAGGACTACCATCAGGATCATTTGGTAGTTTTTGAGGAAGCCCTAAGAGCTGCTAGAAAAGTTAAAAACATCCTAACATATGAGTCAAATTCTTCTACGTTTTCTTCTTTTTCTCCTAACTATTTTGTTAATGTCTCGGAATTTATTGATGAGAAAGTAAATTATTTGAAATCTCACAAATCCCAAGACGGAAAACACTTCATACTTGACCACTCTGTAAAGTCTTTGGCAAAGTTCAGAGGTAACCAAACAAAGAGTTTGGATTATGCTGAGGCTTTCGAAGTTTTCAGAATGACAAATTGAGGTAGACCAAATGAAAATTTTGGTCACAGGAGCGGGTGGGCCAGCTGGCGTTGGCATAATCAAAGATTTAAAGAAACGTCATGAAGTAATCGCAACAGATTCTGATTGTCTAGCTTCAGGCCTTTATTTAGTGGAGAAAAGGTACGTTGTTCCCTTAGTTGAAAATCCCGTATCAAACTCAAAAATTTTAGAAATTGCTAAAAAAGAAAAAGTGGACGTCATCATACCTACTGTTGAAGAGGAAATGATCAATTTTGCCAGAAATATTTTAGAATTTAATAATAATGGAATTAAAGTCATTGTATCAAATCCTCAATCGATTGAGATAGCAACAAACAAATCGTCTACCTACAAATTTTTCCAGAAAAATGCTTTCTGCCCCAGAATCTATGATTACCAAAATGTAGAATTTCCTTGTGTGGTTAAACCAAATACCTCAAGAGGGTCAAGGGGTTTTTTCATATGTCACTCAAAAGAGGATCTTGATTTTGCGATTAAAGGGAATAAGAAAGGATTTGGAGATTCTGTCATAATGGAATATCTTGAAGGCACAGAATTTTCAGTCTATGGCATATCTGATCTAAAAGGAAATCCTCTGGTAAGTGTGGCAAACAAGAGAATAACAGCAGTTGGCGAATCAAAGAAAGCTCAGATAATTGATGATAAGGAAATTTTAAAAACCGCAAATGAAATTGCAAAAAAAATAAAATTGCAAGGTCCATGGAATGTTCAGATCATGAAAACTAAAAATGGGCCTAAACTGATTGAGGTAAATCCTAGATTCTCCGGATCGCTTTCACTTTCCATAGCCTCAGGATTGGATTTAGTTGAGATTTCTATGAAAGTTTTCAAAAACGAAAAGATAGAACCAAATGAATTTGAATATGAAAAGGATCTAATCATGACAAGATACAACGAAGAAATATTTGTTAGGCCAAACCAATCCGATTTAATCCAGGTAATTTGAATGGTTGACAATTTTTATATTGAAGTTTTAATATACATCATTCTCCTGATAGGATACAGTATTGTTTCCCTTTCTCTGACCCTGGTGGTTTTGTCAGTTTTCAACAGGGTAAGATATAAACTCAGAAATTATATTTTTGATGAAAATATTAGGCCCTTTATTTCTGTCGCCACACCGGCCCATAATGAAGCAGACGTAATTGAGAGAACAATCAAGAAATTTATTCAAACACGTTATCCAGAGGATAAAAAAGAATTGATTATTGTTAATGATGGATCAGATGATGATACAGAGAAAATTGTAAGAAAGTATGCATATAAAATTATAGATTCTGAAACAGGTTTAGCTACTTATAAAAAACAAATTCAACCTTTACCCATCGCCCAAAATATCGTTTTGGTTAACAGAAAAATTGGAGGTTTAGGAAAGGCTCAAGTTTTGAATGATGCCAAAAAGTATTCTCAGGGCGAACTTATTTTTGCCATTGACGCTGACATACAATTACATAGAGATTCTTTGCTACAAGGTGCTAGACATTTTGCAGATGAGAGAGTAGGTGCCGTTATTGGATACATTTCCATTGTTGACAAGGGCGACATGTTGACTGGTTTTATTAATTGGGAATTTTCCATCGGTCAAAAAATTCAAAGAGTCGGTTACGATACGTTAGGAATACATTATATAATTCCGGGTGGCTGCGGGATTTTTAGAAAAAGCTTATTCAAAATACTTGGGGATTACTCATCGGAAACTTTGGCTGAAGATACAGATATGTCATTTAGACTTTTAACCAAAACTAAAAAGAAAGTTCATTTTGATCCCTCAATTAATGTTGTAGCTGATGAGCCCATACAATTAAAGAGTCTGTGGAATCAACGAGTCAGATGGGCAAGAGGAAATATTGAAGTTACGAAAAAAAATATTGGACATTTTGGCAAGACCAAATACGGAAAAGGAGTTACCCTCGGATACCCGTTCTGGTTAGCATCAGTAATTATGCCGTTAGGTTTTGCCACTACAACAACAGGATTTTTGTTGATGAATCTGCTTGATATCTCTATGGAGCCTTTTCTTTTTGTATCGAGGATAATTGCGGGAATGTTTATTGCAGCTATAACATATACGATTATTGCAAACAAAGGAAAATATTGGATCCAAGGAATCATTTCTCCTGGTTTTCCTATCTTGGTGACAATGTTATCTGCAATAATCTGGGCAGATGGAATCCAAGGACTAATGGAAACTGTCGAGTATCCTGAATATACAAAACCAGTCATCATCACTCTCCTTCTGTGGCTCATGATTCCCATGGCAATAACACCCGCAGTGATACGACTCTCTAGTCATTTTCCCAAATTGGCCAATTTTATACAATTAATCATATTTGGATATTGGAGCATCCTTATAGTGAGTGGAATATATGCACATTACAAAGAACTAAGGGGAGAAGAAAGAGTCTGGATAAAGACCGTAAGGTAGAATCTAAACTCTAGGACCCTTTTTGGAAATTTTACCGAAATTAGAGTCATAATAAAATAATCTAAAATGTATTCCTTTAAAATTACAAAAAGGAAAAAAATGTTTTTTGGTTACTTAAAATCCATGTATCGCAAACGATTATCAAAAATTTTAAGGATAAGTTTTAATGACATGTTTCTTAAATTTTCATAAATGTTTCAAAAAATAGGTTTAATGTCATTTTTAATACTTGTTTTTTTTGGGTTTAGTTCAGTTGCATTTGGCGAAAATTTTGGATTAGATAACGATGAAAATGGAGGAGATTGTAATAAAATCGGAATTTGGGATAATCCAAGTTCAACTTGTTTTCTAAGTAGAGATTTGGAGAAAAATGATCAAATACTTTTGATCAACATCAATGGAGTTACATTAGATGGGCAAGGACATCATATAATTGGAGATGGTTTATCCGATGGAATCTACGTAGGAAACAGTAACAATATCAAGATTATAAATATGCAAATTTCCAACACCAGAAATGGAATCTTTTTAAACAATTCCTCAGATAATATGATTGCAAATAATACTGTAGTGTGGAATACTGAACATGGAATTTGGGCAATAAATGAATCCCATAATAATATAATAAAAAATAACTTATCAGGTTTTAACATACAACATGGAATAAGTATAGGAGACGCAGATAATAGTTATATCATAGATAATTTAGTATCACATACCAAAGATGCCATACGTCTAGAAAAAGCAAATTACAATACAGTTTCTGGAAATTATGTTTGGGAAAACAGGGTAGAAGGTATAGATTTACATGAATCATCAGAGAACTTAATATACAATAATAATGTTTTTTTTACTTTAATTGATGATGTATTAGATGATTGTGGGGAATGTAATAGTAAATATTTTTTGAACAATATGGGCAACTATTACGAAATATTCGATGAAAGTGCTGAAGGATGTAATGATTTAGATTCTGATGGAATTTGTGATGAACCGTTTGTTTTTAGCGAAGGTATTGATCAATACCCTTCTGTGTCAATAATAAAAGGAAATATACCTAATCCTTACATGCATGATTTTCCCTTAAAATTTGACGATTGGGAGACAAACAAAGAATTAATTGAATCTTCAAGCTTTATTTCTGATTGGAAACAAAATATTGCATTATGGTATTATAATGAAGAAACAACAGAGAAGGAATTTACCAATTCGATTGAATATTTGTTAAAAAATGAAATTATTACGATTCCTCCTATTTCAAATGTAGAAATCGAAGAGTCCTCAATTCCGCCCGAAATAAAGATAAGGATTGGTCTTTGGAGTTATGGACTTACGGATAATGAAGAATTTATTGATATTGTTCATTCCCTTGCTGAAAAAGGATTAGTCTAATCTTAATTGTAAAAAATTTTAAAAATTATGTTTTGAAAAATTTAACTCTTAAGATCAAGCCTTTATAGTTATAATCCCATTATCTATCAAATATTCTACACCAAAAATAAAATCATCATCAGGAATTAGTCCCTCTGCCCACCAACCTGCAGTGTCTTTTATCCAATTAGGTATTTCTGAATTTCCTGACCCTTTGGTTGTTTGTGAAGTTTGAATTATTTTCTCTTTAATTAAAAATTGAATTGATTGTACAAATGAATTGTCATCTACATGTCCATCTCTCCACCAACCCGCTGTGTTCTTTATCCATCCAGGAATAAATTGTTGGCCTAAGGAGGGATTGAAAGTCTCTGGAACATCAACGATAGAAACATTTTTGTTTATTTCATCGATTTTTACCACGTTAATATTTTCGGTTTTGATTTTTTCCATTAAAATTTTTAATTCGCTAAATTGGTCCCGATTTATAACGTTTTGATATGCATTATTTCTATAAATTGAAAATTCCTGAGGAGTTATTGTAATAACGGCATATCCAAAGGTGTCAATCCCATATAGAACATCAGAGAATGTCTCTTCAGACGAAATTCCCACAATTCGTTCTTTGGATTGACTATATTCAGCAGTGAAAGCCAGCGAAGGGAATCGGTAAAGAGATTCACCTTGTAATGGATAAGGAGGAGTATCAGTTTCTAAACCTGCACTAAGATGAGTATATCCGTTTTCAATCAATGCCTTTTTTGTATCATCATTGAACTGGTATAGGGCGGGTACAAATAATTTAGGAGTTACATTAAATTCTTCAAATAGATTATTTGTAGATTCTTTAATTATGTCACTTTGTTCTTCCTTATCCAGATTTATTAAAATATCATTATCCAATCCATGATTTGCAATTATTAATTCATTATTTTGAATTCCCTTTTTTAGATGTTCCATTAAAATATCATCTTCACCCAACGTGCTCAAAGATATTCCCACGGTTAAAGGAAAGTTGTTTTTTGAAAATTGTTTAATTAATTCTATCTGAGCTTTGTTTAACCAAAAGTCTTGCACGTTATCTAATTTGAATGAGACACAATTGCAGGATAATTTTATGGACTCTTGATAATAAATTATCGGGTCAGGTTTTGGAGTAGGTATTAAGTCAAAAATTGGGGCTGGGTCAATTACTGGGTCAACTACTAGGTTATCTACTAGGTTATCTACTAGGTTATCTACTAGGTTATCTATTGGGTCATCTACTGGATTAAGTGGTGAAGAAACGGTGCCTCCTTTTCCAGCAATTACCGTTCCAGTCATCCAAGGATGAAGTTCACAAAAATATTCGTATGTACCATCTTCAGTGAACTGGTAGGAAAATGTTTGATTTTTTCCATATGCTCCACTATCAAATATTCCACTGGAAGTGCTTGTAACCGTGTGTAATTTGGTATCATCGTTTGTCCAAGTAACGGTGTCAAACAAATTAACAGAGATTGTACTTGGAACATAAATTTCCGATGATAAAATAATTACGTTTGTTGTGGAAGGTGGATCAGACTGAGGTAATAGTTCGGGTGCAGGATCAGAAACGGAATCTGAGAAGGGAACAGCAATTGGGACATCCAAACTGATTTGATTCAATTCAAAATTATCTTTAACCCCGGTAATTGGTATCTGAATGTCTTCCCATAGAGGATCTTTTACGCCATCCTTTAGAACAGAAACAGTATAAAGTCCTGATGGGATACTTGAGAAGAAAATCTCGCCATTTTTACTAATAAAGGATTTTTTGTATTGTTGATTGTCTTTACCGGTAAGTAATACAGAATAGTTGGCATCATTGTTTACAATTTTATTTAGATCTTTATCAAACATTCTAAAGGTGATTAATTCCTCCACTACTGCAGGTATTGGAACTACAATTTTTTGTTCTTGTGCCAAACCTGATTGTATCTTTAAATTCGGAACACTGGTAAGTAAAAATTTATCATAATACACTTCTGCTGTATAATAATCCTGTTCACGATTAGTTGATTGAAGCCAATGTCTTGGGGTATCTCCATTTTCATCTGTACTTCCAATGGCTTGTTGTTGCCCGTCATTGTCTTTTACAATAACAATTGCATTATCCATAGGTTTTTCTCCTCTTTCAAAAAGAACATTGAATTTTAAACCTCCAGATTGGGGAATGTTAATATTTAATTTTTTGAATTCATCTAAATTCACATATCCTATGTCACCATACATTCCATTAACATAAACTTCAACTTTGTATTTGTGATCCTTTGGAAGGGTAATAGTTTCAGGATTACTTTCTAAATTTTTTTCCAAGTACGGAGTTTTTTCAGAATCTTGATAAATTATGTAGTTTGTTTGGAAAGTTCCAATTCTATCCCCGTTTATGGATTTAATTTCAATTTGCAACTTTTCTGATTCTTCAGAATCTATTGAAACCATTGGATTAGATATGGGTTCAGAGATAGGTAGTTGTGGATCTCTTTGAACTAGATCAAAATTTTCTTGAGCACCAGTAATTGGTATTCGAATATCACTCCAAAGAGGATCTTTTACCCCATCTTTTAAAACTGAAACGGTGTAAACATCTGACGGAATACTTGAAAAGTAAATTTCTCCCCTACTTGGCGTTATGGGGTTTGTTATTGAGATGTTATTTTTACCTACCAGTAAAACTGAAAAGTTTCCATGGTTTTTCAAAATTTGATTAGATTCTGTATCAAATAATCTAAAGGTGATTAATTTCTCTACAACTGCAGGTATAGGAACAACAAGTTTTTGGTCTTGCTGAATACTATGTTGTATTTTAATATCAGAAAAAGTTGCAAGTAAAAATTCTTCATAGTACACTTCAGCGATATAATGATCCTCATCACGACTCGTTGATTGAAGCCAATATCTCATTGTATCTCCATTTTCATCTGTGCTCCCAATGGCTTGTTGTTGACCATCATTGGATTTTATTATGACAATCGCATTATCAATTGGTTTTTCTCCTCTCTCAAAATAAACATTAAATTTTAAACCTCCAGATTGTGGAATACTAATATCCAATTTTGTTGGTTCATTTAATTCAGTATATGCAACTGTGGTATACATTCCATTAACAAAAACTTCTATTTTGTACTTGTGATCCTTTGGTAGTATTAGAGTTTCTGGATTGTTTTCTAATTTTTTTTCTAAGTAAGGAGTTTTTTCAATATCCTGATAAATTATATAGTTTGTATTATATCCACCTGAGCGGTCACCACCTGTAGATCGAATTTCAATTTCTAATGTTTCTGTTTCTTCAGAGTATGAAGTGATAATAGGAATGATTAATGAAAAAATTATAGCAGAAGCACAAATTTTGTAAATTTTAGATTTTATCATAATAATTATCACCCTCCTTGTTTGGTTTTGGAAATAGTAAACATTGTTTTACCAAAAATTGGATTTCAAAAATAGTTAACCCTCTGCCCATGATTTAAAATGTAATTACCCATTTTTATTTATTCGCTAACAAAGATTACTGATAACTTTAAAAAAAAAATTAATTTGTATTTTTTTTTTATTACAAAAAAATATTATACATTTTAATATTTTTAGATTATATAGAGAAAATTAATGGAAATCGTCAATTCTACACAACTAGTAAAGAAAAGATTTTTTTCTTAATAAAAATGATGTTACGCATGAATAAATTAAATAGTAATTCTCTTTGGAATTATTTGCGGTAGAGAGGATTTAATGAAAAACGTAAAAAAATCAATATCATTAATATTTGGAATTTTAATTTTGGCAATATTATCAGGGTTTCATTTTACACCGATTGATATTCAAACAACTTATGCTGAGACTAACAAAAGAATAGTAGGTAATTTTCCAGACTGGGAATCAGAAAAAGTCGACTTGATTGATTATTCGAAAATAACAGATATTATTTATTTTCATATCAAACCAAATTTAGACGGTAGCCTTGATACAAGCGATGTGGATTTTAACGACCTTAAAACTATTAGAAACCGAGCTCATGCTCAGGGGGTAAATGTCTTAATAGCGGTTGGAGGATGGGGAGCCTCAGATGCATTTCCTGAGATCGCAAAAAACCCTGCATTAAGGGAAAATTTTGTAAATAAAATCGAGAGTTTTATTGCCAGAAACAATTTGGACGGAGTGGATCTTGATTGGGAAACTGAAATTAATCAAGAAAAGATTGACAATCAAGATATTTTGTTGTCTGATTTATCAAAGGTCCTGCATCCTATGGGAAAGATAGTTACTGTCTCCGTAATTGGAAATGTGGTGGAGTTAAAATCCACCGCAGCAGATTATGTAGATTGGGTAAATATCATGGCATTTAACATGAATGATAAACATATCAATCATTCTAGTTTTGAGGATTCAATTTCAACTCTTCATGGATATGAAAATGCTGGAATTCCAAAAGAAAAACTCAATTTAGGCATACCATTTTATGGGCGAATTAGTAATGGTGGCGGTGAAATATCTTATGAAGAAATTGTTTCACAATGTGCACCATCTCCATCAGATGAATACTGTAATGGTTATTTTTTCAATGGAATCGATTTGGTACAACAAAAAAGTAGACATATTTTACATAATGATTATGGTGGCATAATGATTTGGAGCCTAGCTCATGACACTCATGATCAAACATCTCTTCTCAATGCGATAAACGAAGTGTTTCCTAACCAACCAATACCTGAAAGAAAAAATCCAGAGATTATGGAAGTTAAAAGAACTTCAAATGGAATTTTAATTATCTGGATTCAAGAAAAACCGGTTGCAGTAAGTTATGATATTTTTATTGATGGAATAGATACTAATAATCAATTTCGTACTGAGTCTAGTCCTCAATTAGTCGATTATGGAAAATGCTTTATGGTTCAAGCTAGATATTCTCAAGTAGACCTCTTGTCTACGGAGGTTTGCTTGGAACCTGAATTAATCCCTGATCCAAAACCAGAGCCAAATAAAAAAATTCCTGATTGGGTAAAAAATCTAATGGGATGGTATGCCGAAGACTTGATCGAAGAAGATGAAGTAATCTCAGCAATTCAATTTTTAATTGAAAAAGGAATTATCAAATTAGATTAATTTTTTTTTAAATTCAAATTGAGGTTTTAATCCTAGCAATGGAGGATGTAATGTTTACCATTATTATACAAATTTGTAATATTCTGAAAAAAATGAATTTGAGAATTGGCTTTAATTAGAGTCATAAATCTATAATGATTATACCATGGTTAACCAAAAAATTTACCCCATAAATAAAATCATTATCAGAAATTTTTCCTTCAGCCCACCATCCTGCATTATCTTTTAACCATTCTGGTATTTCTGAGCCTCCTGATCCTTGGGTTGTTGGAGGAATTTGTAATATTCCCTCTTTAATCAAAAATTGAATTCCTTGAACAAATGAATTGTCGTCAATATGTCCATCTCTCCACCAACCTGCATTATTTTTTATCCACAAAGGAATAGAATATTGATCGGTATGATTTTGTGAATTTTTAGAAACTACCATAGTGATTTTTTGGTTAATTGATCCCATTGGAACAATTTGTATCTCCTTATTTTTTATTTTGTCAATTAGAGTTTCTAATTCTTTAATTTGTTCTAAATTAATTTTGTTAGAATATTCACCGTCCTCATAAACTGAAAATGCCTGGGGGTGGATCGTGATAACAGCAAAACCATGTGTTTCAATTGCTTCTAAAACATCAGAAAAGGTTTTATCAGCAGAAATGCCTAAAATTCGATTTTGTGAGGGAATGTATTCTCCCGTAGTAGCCATTGCCGGGAATCTGTAAAGCAACTCATCCTTCAAATTAAAAGGTGGAGAATCATTAAGCATACTTGCGCTAAGAATTTCATATCCATTTTTAATAAGTACTTTTTTGGTATCGTCATTAAATCTATTTTCTGGAGGAATGAAAATATTTGTAGATACATTTAGTTTTTCATGGATTTTATTTGTAGATTCTTTTAACATGTCATTTTGTTTTTGTTCATCAAAAATGGTAAATGGTGTAGGATCAAGTCCATGATTTGCAATTTCTATTTTATCATCTCGAATATTTTTTGATATTATGTCCAAAAGATATGGATCCTCTCCAAAGGAATCGATAATAACGCCTATAGTGAGCGGGGTATTGTTTTTTGTAAACTCGCTAATCAGGTCAAATTGTACATCGTTTAACCAAAAATCTTGAACACCATCTAAACGAAATGAAATACAATTGCAAGATAATTGGTAATTTTTAACGGATGGTTGGTAAATTATTGGCTCCGATATTGGCTCGGATATTGGCTCGGATATTGGCTCGGATATTGGCTCGGATATTGGCTCGGATATTGGCTCGGATTCGGGTTTTACTGGATTTATTTGAATCAAATCAAAACTATTTTGATTACCTACAATTCCTATTCTTGTATCCGGCCAAAATTCATCCTTTACTCCATCTTTTAAAACTGAAACCGTGTAAACATCAGAAGAAATACTGGAAAAATAAATATCGCCTTTGCTTCCCGTCATTGTGCTTTCAAAAGTAGCATTATTTTTTCCAACAAGTACAACTGAGAAATCTCCATGTTTTTTTAAAATTTGATTTAATTCGACATCATACAACCTGAAGGTTATTAGTTCCTCGACTACAGCAGGTATGGGAACCATGATTTTTTGGTCTTGTGATATACCTGGCTGTATTTTAATATTTGAAACGTTAGCAAGTAAAAATTCGTCATAATAAATCTCAACGGTATAATAATTATTTTGAAGATTAGTAGATTGAAGCCAATATCTCATGGTGTCTCCATTTTCATTAGTGTTTCCAATTCGTTGTTGTTCCCCATCTTGTGATTTTATTACAACAATTGCATTCTCAACTGGTTTTTCCCCATCTTCAAAAAAGACATTAAATTTTAAACCCCCTGGTAATGGGATGTTGATATCTAATTTTACTGGCTCATTTTTTAAATTTACAGATTCTATTTCAGAAAACATTCCGTTAACAAAAACTTCAACTTTGTATTTGTGATCCTTTGGAAGGGTAATAGTTTCAGGATTACTTTCTAAATTTTTTTCCAAGTACGGAGTTTTTTCAGAATCTTGATAAATGACGTAAGTTGTTTGATACGTATCTATTCTATCACCATTTGTATATTTTATTTCAATTTGTAATGTTTCAGATTCTTCAGAGTATGCCGAAACAATTGGAGTGATTAATATAAAAAATATTGCAAAGGCAAAAATATTGTAAATATTAAATTTAATCATATTAATCACCTATTCTCCGAGCACTAGTCCATGTAGCTTTCTTCCCTGTTAATTGTTCAAATATTGCTTTTAGTAACAAAAAGTCAACAATTTGTTTAAACCCAAATAACAAAAATCCAGAATAGAGTAATAACTTGGGATCCTCATTATCAATTCGTATAGCCAGTGCACACATAAGAAAATGAACAACTGTAAAAATCCCAGCTGCCTCTAAAACCCACCAGCCATCGCCTGCTAGTATTCCAAGAATGACATTTGCGAGGGCGGTAAACCCTATAATTGGAGTAATTATCATTCCCAAAAACAGATAAGGTAAGGCTAGTTTTTGCAAATATCCAAATCGGGGGTTGGTTAAGGCATCAGAATGTCTCTTTAAAACTTGAATATTTCCTCGGTACCATCGTTTTCTTTGTTTTGTAAAATCGTTCAAAGTCGAAGGTGCTTCAGTGTAGGCAACAGCTTTTACACTTCCTTGTGTGATTAAACCAGCTTTGAGTAGTTTTATTGTTTGATCAAAATCTTCTACAATTGTTTCTTTTCCATATGATCCAGTTCCAGACACGCATTCTTTTTTGAATGCTCCTAATGCTCCAGGAACCACTGTAATTGAACCAAATGTATCAAATGCTCGTCGAATAACTTGAATTCCTGTAAGATATTCAAGAGCTTGACATTTTGTAATCCAATTTACTCTATTTCTTACCTTAATGTTTCCCGCTACAGCTGCGACATGTTCATTTACGTCAAATCCTTTTACTATTTCTTTAATAGAATTTCTACCAATAATGGTATCGGCATCAACAACTACTATGATCTCTCCTTTTGCATATACAAGACCATAGTTTAAAGCAGAAGCTTTTCCTCCGTTTTCTTTATGTAAAACATTGATTTGATTTTTAAATTGATTTGCAATTTCTAAAGTTCCATCTGTACTCCCGTCATCGACAAAAATAATTTCCTTTCTTGGATATTGGGTTTCAACCATTGATTCTAATGTTTTTTTAATTACTATTTCTTCATTAAATGCTGGAATAATTATCGAAACCTTTGGATAATTTTTTAAATCAGGTTGGAGCGTTTCACGATGTTTACTTAAAACAGACATTGGAACAAATAACATTGTAGTCCAAAAAGAAATGGTCATGGCAGAGAGTAAAATGACTCTTGTAGGAGCTTCCATCAAAGTAGTTCCCTCATAGGCAACTAATCCCCCCATAACAAATGGGGAAACAATTAAAACAATCAAAAAAAGTGAGGGACCTCTCCTATCTTTATTATTTTTTAAAAATATTTTTTCATGAGAACTAAACATATGATAAATGGCCAATCCCCCACCCATTCCCATGGCAACCACACTAATAGGCCCTAAAATGAAGTAAATAGTTGCAGCCAGAAAAATGAATATTGCTGCTGTGAGCATGATTTGTACAGGGTCATGTCGAACTTTCTTTTGTTTTTTAAAACTTTGAAGTTTTATTCTTTTCATTTTTTCAACATATTCAGGATCAAATGATGAGGTGGGATCCTTTGAAAAGGCAACGGATTTTGATTCGATTTTTTGTTTTCGTTTTGGATTAAACATGACCGCTGTTTATCCCATAATTATACTACAGCAAGCTTGTAGTTGCAACTGCTTTGCCAGTTTACGTCTTCAAGATCGAATTTGTTTTCGCATTTTAAGCATAAATATTCTGATGATAGTTCCGAAAATGCATCACTGCAATTATTGCAAATGTAGTGATTTGGTAATACCCTGTAATCTACTCCTAAAGCCAAAATCTCTTTATTACAACTAGGGCATTGGTCGTTCTCATATGTTCTTTCTTCAGAAACATTTCCACAATTGTAGTGCTCAATTAATTTTCCCAATCTAAAATGTGAGCTGTTACAAGAAGGACACGAAAAAATTTGAGTTGTTTTTACAGAATTACATTTGTTACATGCAATTTCTTTTTTCTCGCCCAAGTTTACAATCTTTCCTTCTCGTTCTAAATCGTTTAGATGTAATCTAATGGTTTCATCAGAGAATCCTATCATTTGTTCGATTAAATTAAGACTAACTTGTTTAGAAGAATTTAAAATAAAATCAACCCTATCTATAACTTTTGTTTTAACTTCTTCTTCTGCATTTTCCAACATTTGTAGTTGTTCGGATTCTTTTTGGAAAAAGAAATCTTCTTTTTCTATGGTTCCAAAAGCATCTTTAAGACTCTCAAATCTTATAGGTTTTTCCAAGTATTGATAAATTCCAAGTCTGATTAGTTCTTTTACGCCCTCGTCATCTTTTTCTGTGGCAGTTTCTAAAATTACACGTGCACTTGGGTCAACATCAAGTATTTGAGTTAGAACGGATCTACAATCCATATCCGGAAGCTGATAGTCTAAAAGAACTATTGGAGGAGTATTTGTCTTTACTAATTTTTTAAATTCCTTAATTGCCGTATAGCCGTTATCAGTACTATAGATATCTCGATATTCTAACTTCTCTAAAAAGCTTTTTAGCAGCAAGGTAACGGCTGGGCTATCCTCTACAATCAAAACTGGTGGTTTGGTGGTCAATACAACAATTTTTCGTCATAATTTGCATAAATACTCCTGTATGATTAAAGTGAACAAAAATCCTACAGTATTCATTTAATTCTTAAAATTAAGATTATTTGAAAAATTCCACAGAATTACGTTAAAATTTAAAAAATTAATGGAGGCTTATGAATTAAAAAGAAAAATTGTGATGGATGTTTTCAAAAAATTAAATTATTTATATACCGAGTAAATAGAAAATACCTCATAAAATCTAAAAATTATTTTTAAAAATAAATTTCATTCCAAAAACCTAAATTGGCATGTAAAAATTTTAATTGTTGTTTCATGGGCCTTCTCTGATAATTGGTGCAGCGGTAGCATCAGTTTCAATAATAATTTCGTTCATGGCATTCAGCGCCATAAATGATGAAACAGAACTAGTGCTACAACCAATTCCAAACATCAAAGAGTCAAACTCTCAAAAAGAAATGACATCTACCATTTTGGCAAACGGATCTCCCATACTAGGAGATGTTAATGCTCCAATTACCCTAATAGAATTTGGCGATTATCAATGTCATTTCTGCAATGTGCATTTCCACAATACAGAACATGATTTATTAGAAAATTATGTTTACACTGGCAAAGTCAAAATGATTTTCAAAGATTTTACAATTATTGGTCCGGATTCGATAAATGCTGCTCATGGGACTCATTGTGCGCATGATCAAGGAAAGTTTTGGGAGTATCATGACATTCTTTATAATAATTGGACGGGAGAAAATAACGGGTGGGCATCTTCTGATAATTTATTGAGATTTGCCCAGGAGATTGAATTAAACATTGATGAGTGGTCTAACTGTATGATTGAGGCAAGGCACTCTCAAATTATTACTGATAGTAGTAAAAATGCCCGAGATTTGGGAATAACTGGAACTCCAGCATTTTTTGTTATAGGACCAGAAAATAACATTGTCAAAATTATCGGAGCCCAGCCCCTAGAAAATTTCGAAAAAATTTTTGAATCGGAATTAAAAAAGATCTCGTAATTTCAATAAATGGATCTTTTTGTTTTCTAAAACCAAAATTGACCACATTTAGAAAGTAGGAAAAAAGATCGGTCAAGATCAATACACCTTTTTAAATATTTAGGCATAAATCGCTAGATTTCATCGCTTCAGGAGCTTAACTTAATCATAGTTAATCCTTATATGAGAACCCAAGGAGGCAAGCTTATGGCAGCAGGTATTGATGATATTTCCATTTACATACCAAGACTATACGTGGATGCCGCTGATTTTGCAGAGGCTCGTGGTCTAGATCCTGCCAAGCTTCAAAAAGGTTTGGGCGTCTCAAAAATGGCAATTGTTGACACGAATCAAGATCCAGCTTGTCTTGCTTCAAATGCATGTCTGACTATAATGCAGAATAATAAATTGTCACCTGAAGATATTGGTAGACTTTATGTTTCAACTGAATCTTCGTTTGATGAATCAAAAGCAATGAATTCTTATGTTATAGGAATGCTTGAGCAAGTTTACGGACAGGGAGCCTTTGAACATTGTGGAGGGGTAGAAACAAAATTTGCCTGTGTTAGTGGTTCGTATGCCCTTTATGATAATACAAATTGGATTAGAGCCGGAGAAGCTGAAGGAAAAGCAGCCTTGGTGGTTGTTTCAGATATTGCAAAATACGACATGGGGAGTAGTGGTGAGATGACTCAGGGGGCAGGTGCAGTTGCCATGCTATTAAATGACCAACCAAGACTTTTAGCATTTGACCCAAAGGTTACTGCAACATCTATTAAAGATGAATATGATTTTTACAGACCATTTGGAAAAGAAACTCCAATTGTTCATGGCCAATATTCTAATCTTCTTTATATGATTCAAGTAAGAAAAGCATTAGAGATTTATAAGAAAAAATCAATTTCGTCTGAGCTTATTAAATTAGAATCAGGTGAGACAATTTTAGATCATATGGATTACATCAACATGCACTTGCCATATAGCAATATGGGTAAAAAGGCCTTGGCATATTTAGTGAGACATGAGTGGCGACAACTTCCTAGATGGAAAAAAATTATTCATGAAATTGGAATGGAAGAACCCATACCCAAAGATCCACGAGGCACCATTGAATCCGTTTTAGGAGATCAAGAATACATGGCAAAAGATCATGAATTCACAAAAATGTTCACCAAGACTCCAGAATTCCAAGAAGTGTATGAGGCAAAACTTGCCAGTTCACTAATTGCATCAAAGATGATTGGGAATTTGTATACTGCATCACTTTACTTAGGCTTTAGAAGTAGCCTTGAATTCGAGTATCAAAAGGGAATTAACCTAGATGGAAAACGTGTGGGTTTTGGCTCTTACGGTAGTGGTGCCAGTGCAATGGTTTTTAGTGGTTTAATTCAACCAGAATATGAAGAGATCGTTAAATCTATGAATTTAGAAGCAGAACTTGGTCCTAGAAGAAAATTAACATTAAATGAATACGAAAGAATTCATGAAAGCAAACTTGGCCCAGAAGAATCTATGCTGAAACCAAAACATGAATTCATACTTGTAGATGTCAATACTACCACCGAATCTAGAGGCGAACGACGATACGTTTTCAATGAATAATTCATGGAAGAAGAAAACAATCCCGTTAAAGAATATCTTTTTAGTTACATCAAAAAATCAGAAAAACGATTTCAAAAATTATTTTCTCAAACAAAATTAGACACGATAATTAACGATATAACAGAGAATTGTTATCAAAAAGTTTCCTTAATGAATAATAAAGAGGAGAGTCTGGGGGTTTTTGCTACGGGAATATTACATTATATGCTTACAAATGCTTTGTTACCTAGTCAAAGAAAAATAGAACATAAAGGAGTTGAAATTGATATCATTATTCCTGATTTGAAAACATTAGAGAAAGATCAAAAAAAAACATTGATTATCTGCATACCAAAGACGTTAAATGAAAATTCAATAAAAGAAAAACTAGAGAAGATATCCAAAATTCAATCAGAAAAACAAAACATATGGCTCGTTTTAACTCAAGACCTTGGAATTAAAATTAAAACATACGTGATTCAAAAAGAAAATTCATCTTTTTCCAAAATAATTTACGATATTGCTAATTTTGCAAACGTTCAAGGATCAAATAAATTTAAAATATTACGAGTCTAGAGAATTATTTTATAATTAGATTCATGTTTATATTTTTTTTAAAACTTTTGAACAAGGCTGTATCGCTGAGATTTTCTATGTAAGGAATGGTGCCTAAAATTGGGATGCCAGTCAAGCTTTTCAAGTCTCTTTTGAGAGTTTTTAATTGATATCCATCTGTATCAAAATTATTAATTATTATCCCTCTGATTGGGATTTTGTATTTTTTGCACATTTGACAAGTCATAATAGTATGATTGATTGTCCCCACTCTAGTTCGAGTTACAATTAACGCATCTAATTTCATTTCTTTAATCAAATTAGCAACAAAATAATTTTTTAAAATTGGAGTCATAATTCCACCCATTCCTTCTACAAGTAACATCGAATGTTTTTTTGATAATTTTTTAAAAGATAACAATACCGAACTAACTTTCACAGGAATTTTCAAATTTTTTGATGCAGTGTAGGGAGATGCAGACATTTTAAAAAATTGGGGATTAACCAAATTTTCTGGATCCGAAATTTGTCCCGCTCGAGATAGAATTTCCACATCTTCTGATTTGAAACCAGTTTTTTGTGGAGAACCAGCTGCAAAGGGTTTCATTATTCCTACATCGATATTCATCTTACGTAAAGTTACGGCCAAACCAGCAGCAACGTATGTTTTTCCGACATCCGTATCAGTTCCGGTTATGAATAATGATTTCATTGACCTGTAATGGAGTAATCTATTGATTAATCTTTCATTGTTAAATGTTGACCTAAAGTTAAACACTAAACATAATTTTCTTTTGACAATATTATCCGATACAATAAATTATGAATTAGAAAGAATATTAATTTTTTAAAATACACTGTATTTTAATTTTGTAATATTCGGTTTGTTACAAATTTTTCACCCTAGTCAGATATAGAATTGTAAAACATTCGTGGCTGGGTGAATTTCTAAAAATAATATTTTGGAGATGAACCTATAAAGAACAAGAAAATAAGAAATTTATGATTAGTGTTAACTGTGAAGATGTTTTACCTATTCAACATCAATTATTGGTGTACGTAGCAGATAACGTTGGAGCAATACCTGCAGTAAAGAATAATGAATTCATTCTATCACCGATTGAACACGATGAAATAATAGAAAACTCACAAGTAACAAAATCAATTCGAGAATATCTTGATTCTATAGGGGAGGGAAATAATTTTACGGTCATTAATAATTCAAAAAAAGTCTTTATCAAATCTAAAAATGGCAAGAAAATAAATAAAATCACACCACCAGTCAGAAGTATACGTACTTGTTGTGGTTTGTGATATCTTCATACTTATTCCATCATCTAAAAAGTAATCTTATGTGCTGAGATATTTCTTTCGTTTAGTTATTAAGCTAAATTAACCTAAAAATAATAATTGAAAAAGAAGAGCTTTGTATGGCACCCTAACACTCAGATGAATGAATGGAAATCATTTGATGAGATTGTTACTGCCAAAGGCATGTGGTTAATTGACTCAAAAGGCAACAAAATACTCGATGCTGTAGGTTCTATGTGGTGTAATGTTTGGGGGCATTCAAAACCGGAACTAATCAAAGCCATTGTTAATCAGAGTAAAAAACTACAACACTCTTCAATGTTCAATCTTACCCACGAATCTGCAGAGAAACTTGCAGAAAAATTAGTAAGATTTTCTCCTGGCATGCACAAGGTATTTTATTCTGATAATGGCTCCTCTGCAATGGAAATTGCACTAAAATTAGCTTTACAATATTGGCAAAACACTGGTGAGAAGCAAAAATCAAAGATAATAACCCTAGAGAATGGGTATCATGGAGACACCTTTGGTGCAATGTCGGTGGGATATGTACCACAGTTTTTCGGTAATTTCAAAAAACAATTATTTCCTACCCTACAAATACCAACTCCAAACAAGTATAGAATTCCCAAGGGGTATACCTATTCAGATTATCAAATTTATTGTTTGGATAAAATAGAAACACAGTTATCCAAAGATAACAAAATAGCTGCATTTGTAATGGAAAGCGGGGCTCAAGTCGCAGGCGGAGTATTAATTTATCCCAAAAATTTTCAGAAAAAAATTAAAAAACTTTGCAAAAAATACAATGTATTATTAATTCTAGATGAAATCGCCACTGGTTTTGGACGATTAGGGTCAATGTTACAATACACAGAACAAAAAAGCATTCCAGATATCGTAGCTTATGGAAAAATGCTAACTGGAGGTTATCTAACACTGGCTGCGACTCTATCAAGTAAAAAAGTCTATGATTCATTCATAGGTGAATTTAATGATCGGAAGCATCTTTTTCATGGACACACATATACTGGAAACCCAATTGCTTGTGCTGTTTCACTTGAGAATCTTAATCTATATCAAAAAGATAATTTGATCAAAAAAATACAAAAAAAATCCAAAGTGTTTGAAAAATATTACGAGGAAATTGCAAAATTAGAATCAGTAGGAGATATTAGACATAAAGGGATGCTTATGGGAATTGAATTGGTTTCAAATAAAAAGAAAAAAACTCCGATCCGTTCAAAAAAATCAATAAACAAAATTTTCTTCGAAGAAGGTAAAAATCATGGAATTTATCTTCGAACTCTTGGAAATATTGTCATGCTTGTCCCTCCACTTGCCATATCAGAGAAAGACCTCGATTTTCTCCTTAAAAGGACCATTAAGACCATCAAATCCGCTCAAAAACAAGTGTTTTGACCCGGTTAACCCAGGTTTCTGTCTAGGTTACCCTTTCCAGAAATCTTATTTAATGTAATTTTTATCAAATTCCCTGTGGATATTAATGAATTTATCAAAGATTGTAAAGAAAACGTTTTGTCCGGTGTTGGCATTACATCAGAAGATGTTTCTAAACTGTTTAAGATTCCCGAAGAATACGTACAACAACTTGGAATTGCCGCGAACCAGATAACTCGAGAATTCAATGGGAATAAAGTAGATGTGGAACAATTAAACAATATTAAAAAGAATTCTTGTAGCGAGGATTGTTCTTTTTGTGGTCAGTCTGCATTTTTTGATACAGGAATTGAATCGTATCAATTACCTTCGGCTCAGGAAATTGTCATTAGAGCACAAAAAGCAAAAGATGAAGGTGCAGAATCATATTGTCTAGTAGCTGCATGGAGAGAGCCATCTCCAAATGATTTTGATAAGGTGTGCTACATTATTGAGGAGATAAACGACAAAGTTGGAATTAGTGTTGAGTGTAGTTTGGGATTTTTAACTATACAACAAGCAAAAAAACTCAAAGAACTTCAAGTTAAACGATATAATCATAATTTAGAAACTGCAAAATCGAAGTTTTCTGAAATTTGCACTACACATACCTATGAAGACAGGATAAAAACTTTACAAATAGCAAGAGATGCAGGATTGGAGCTTTGTACTGGAGGTATTATCGGATTAGGAGAAACAAGAGAACAACGACTAGAACTAGTTTTAGAGCTTGCTTCAATTTATCCAGAAGAAGTTACAATCAACATACTAGTTCCTGTTCCCGGTACTCCGTTAGAATTGCAAACATCACTTGAAAAATCAGAAATAATTCGTATGTTTTCAATTATCAGGTTTTTGCTGCCAGAGTCGGTGATTAAAATTTCTGGAGGACGAGAAACCAACCTTGATGATTCGGGAGAAGAGTTACTCCAAAGTGGTGCAAATGGAATAATCACATCAGGATATCTTACAATGGGCGGAAATGAGGCTAAAAAAGACATCAAAATGATAAAAAAAATTGGTCTTGAAGCCTAAATTACGTTTTGTGGATTCTGAACTGGAAAAAATAAAACAAAATCACCTGTATAGAAAATTAAAATACGGAACTACCAAGGGTGCAATAATTACCATTCAACAAAAAGATTTGATAAATTTATGTTCAAATGATTATCTTGGAATTCCACCCCTAAACATGAAATTAAAACAGATGCAGTCAAGCTCTCGATTGGTATCCGGAAATGATGAATCATATCAGAATTTGGAGAAAAAACTTGCTGAACATAAATCCCTAGAAGCAAGCTTAATTTTTCCAACAGGATACATGGCAAATTTAGGAGCTATTCCTGCAATTGCAAAAAAGGGTGACTTGATTTTAAGTGATGAATTTAACCATGCAAGTATAATAGAGTCATGCAAACTATCTGGGGCAAAAATTTCTATTTACAAGCATAATAATATGGAAGATTTATACTCCAAATTAAAATCAAATCAAAAAAATAAATTTGTAATATCTGAAGGAATTTTTAGTATGGATGGAGATTTTTCAAAGCTTAAAGAAATAACAGATATTGCAACAAAGACTGGCGCCATGACCATTCTTGATGATGCACATGGAGATTTTGTGGTAGGAAAGAATGGGAAGGGGACAGGGAGTTACTTTGGAGTTTCAAAAAAAATTGATTTGTATGTAAGCAGTCTAAGTAAGGGATTAGGATCTTTTGGCGGCTACATATCTTCACAAAAAAATGTAATTGATTTGTGTGTTAACAAGTCAAAGGCTTTCATCTATACATCAGCACTTCCTTCATTTTTGGTAGAATATTCATTAAAGAGATTTGACTCCAATAGAGAAAAATATCAAAAGAAACTTCAAACTAACACAAAATTACTCGTAAATGGCCTAAAGGAAATTGGATATTCGATAAATTCTAAAACACATATTATCCCAATAATTATTGGTGACGAAAAAACTGCGATGGGTTTTGGACATTATTTATTCAAAAATGGAGTTTATGCGCAACCGATTCGATATCCTACAGTCCCCAAAAATAAAGCCCGGCTTAGAATTTCTGTTACCGCATGGTTGTCACCACAGAATATAGAAAATTCACTTGAGGTATTTGATCGAGCCTATAAGAAATTCATGAAATTCTAAATAAATTCAATTATCGCATAGAGTCAAATCCCAGAAATGCAGGAGATCCTACAATTACTGCAATAGTGATTATTATGCCTAAAACTATGCCTACCAAAACAAAACGTTTGTTCATTATCCAAAAATATTCTTTCCCTTTTAAAAAGCAAATGAGTGGGAAAGAATCTGGAAGAATCCTTTAATGGAAAAATTAGGAAATTAAAATATGGCCGAAATTACTTTAGCCGTAGCACTATTAGCAGGATTAGGATCGTTTGTTGCCCCATGTATTTTACCTATGATTCCGGCATTCTTAGCATATATTTCAGGATCCACTTTAAGTGAACTTAATCAAAAGGGAGGATCCCAAACAATCGCAATTGATAGAACAAAAATTATTCTAAATACAGTATTTTTTGTTCTTGGTTTTTCAGTGGTATTTTCCACATTAGGAGTAATCATCAACAGTACCTTGACAACATCTTCAGGGGATTTAATTAATGGATTTAACCAAATAGGAGGTATAATCATTGTTGGTTTTGGTATTTTCTTATTGTTATCCTCAAAAATTAACAAGCTAAACATTGAAAAAAAATTCATACCAAAAAGATCAAAAACCAGTTACCCCCTTTCGTTTGTTTTTGGTTTGGCCTTTGCAGCAGGATGGACTCCATGTGTTGGTCCAATTCTAGGAACAATTCTTACTCTTGCAGCTACCACTCCGTCTGTTGCATTTAATCTCCTTTTGGTATATTCATTGGGTTTAGGAATTCCCTTTATTTTAATAGGAATATTTTTCTCTAGAGCAAATAAAATTATCAAATCGATGAGTAAACACCTAAAATATTATAATTGGATTTTAGGTGGATTTATCATTATTTTAGGGGTGTTGGTATTTACAAATCAATTAGCATATATTGCCAATTTCCCTTTACTAAACGAATTATTATTAGGATAAAAAAAATGAAAGCAGAAATAAAAATTGCGTTAATTTTAGGAGTTGGTATAGCAATAGCAGTTGGAATAATAAGCGTTTTATTTTCATCACTTGACGCTGAATTTGAGTCGACAACAAATCTGGAAAATGGAAATAACTCTGTAAACCTAATAGATAAATCAAAATTTAAAATGGCTCCAGATTTGGTTGGAATTGCTCATTATCTAAACACAACACCGAAACAATTAGCCTCAGAAATGGAAGGAAAAGTTGTTCTTTATGATATTTGGACTTATAGTTGCATTAATTGTATCAGAACCCTTCCCTTCATTACAACATGGAATGATAAATATTCAGACGAAGGATTGTTAATTATTGGAATTCATTCTCCTGAATTTGAATTTGAAAAAGATAAAAAAAATGTAGAATTGGCAATTGCCAAACATGGAATTACATATCCAGTAGTGATGGATAATGAATGGGAAACTTGGAATGCTTTTGAAAATAGATATTGGCCTAGAAAGTACATCGCAGACCATGAAGGTTTCCTTCGATATGATCATATTGGAGAAGGAGCATATCAAGAAACAGAAAAAATTATTCAACAACTTTTAGAGGAAAGATCAGTATCCCTGGGATTACAAATAGCATCTGCAGAATCCCTTGTAGAAATTGAAGAGTTTGAGCACACTAGTTTTAGAACTCCTGAATTATATTTTGGTTATTCTCTTGCTCAAGGAAGAAATCAATTAGGAAGTGAGGAAGGATTTAATCAAAATAAAATAACCAAATATGATGAGCCAGATAATATCCAACTTCATAAATTTTATCCAGTTGGAGAATGGTTAAATCTTGAAGAGGGTATGAGATTAGAATTAGAATCAGGATCAGTAAAGGTTCTTTATCATGCAAAAGAAGTAAACATTGTAACTGCCAACCAAGCACAGTTGGAGATCTTCTTGGATGGTGTACCAATAGATGAAAAATTTTCCGGAGAAGATATCGAATCTGGCAATAATATCACCGTTGTAGAACCAGATTTATATAATATCATAAAAAGTGAAAAACCTGCAACTCATGAACTAGAAATTAAAATCAAAGGAAAAGGATTTGAATTGTATTCATTTACCTTTGGATAAGTTGTAACCATAACCCCATGTAACTGGAGTTACACTCTGACTAGGGACAAATTAGTTTAAAACGCAATTTTAAAGGAAACTTTGGAGAAATTACGGTTTGATTAGTAATTCATGGAATAAAGGCACAGAAGAAAGCTTATCCCAAAAATTAATGGGTAAGGTAAGACCCGATGAACCATTAAAGAACAAAATTGAATTTGCTCAAAGAAAATTACAATCACAAATTATCAAATTAGAAGGAATTAATACCAAATTGCAAAGAAAACATGATTCTATTTTTGAAAAAATTGTAAATGCTCAAAAAACTCACCAAAATGGTTATGCCAAAGCATATGCAGCCGAGCTTTCCCAACTTAGAAAAATGAAAAATATGGTAAGTGGGGCAAAATTATCAATGGAACAGGTTCAACTTAGACTAGGTACAGTATCAGAACTTGGAGATGTTGTCGTAACTCTAAGTCCTGCGATGTCACTAATCAAGGGTCTAAGCTCTTCATTGAGTGGCATAATGCCCGAAGCAAATGCCTCAATGCAAGACTTGTCGCAAATCTTAGGGGATGTGATGACTGGTTCATCAGTTAGTGGTAATGGCATGATGGATGCAGGAATTTCGGAGGATCCAGATACATTGGCAATTCTTGAAGAAGCTCATTCAGTTATCGAAGGACATACCAAAACCTCAATTCCGGAAGTACCCGATAATCTCAAACATGATATAGTTCAGAGGCGTACTGCCGATGTATTACTGTAAAAAATAAGTTATTTTGATTTCTTTTTGGCTTTTTGAATAAGAATTTTTTTGATTCTAGATATTGTAGGATAGCTGTATCCTCTACGACGATAATTGGCAATCATCATCTTCCAGTTTTTTAATCTCCACTGGGCTTGCTCATATGTAACTGAATGTACTTCTTTTTGAATTATACTTTTACGTCCAACTTTTAGAGTTCCCGCATCTTTAGCAGACCAACGATTCTTTGCAAATTTTAACCCTGTTAAAATTTCATCAACTGGCATTTCTTTAAAATATTCTTTTAATTTTTTAAGTTCTGCATCGGTAGGTTTTTTCGATATAGATAGTTCAATTATTGGTTTTTTCACATGAATATTGGAACTGGATAGTTTAAGAAATCCTTGCTAAGGGAAATTTTACTAAAATAAAGAAAAATTGAATTCAATTAGTTGATCTAACAGCCGAAAAAATCAAAATTTGAATTTTTACAAATGGTATTGTACATGCCAAATCCTAAAATTATTGCAGAGAAGAGAGCCAATGGAATAAGAATAAAAATTTTAGTCTTTAGACCCATAGTGACAATACATCTAGTTCCTATAAATTTGTCACAGTTTTATTCTAAAATAATTGTAAAGGTACCCTGACATTTTGGATCTTGAAGCAACGTAACCATTTCTCGTGGTAAAAGATCTGATGTTTTATCGCATTTTACGGCAAGAGTACGTGGACAAATAAAATCACTTTTTCGAATTACAATATCTTCTGGATGGGTAAGAGTCAGACCCCCATGACCACTACCTCTAACCACAAACTCATGATGGCCAACCTTGATTAAAAATTCTACCTTGGAATTTGGGTTTTGAAGCTTTTTCTTAATAGACAATGGGAGATCAGAACAACTGTCAGATGCATTTACCCCAATAATACAATCTCCTTTTGTTGTTAGTTCAGAATCTTTTGTGATTTCAATGGTTTTTTTGTGGTTGGATCTAATATTCTTGTGGCCAGAAAATGTAATCTCGAATCTCACGGCAGAATAGATAGGCTAGACTTAAATTAATCTTCCAAAGCATTGAAATCTAAATGCTTCCTGCGCAACAAGGTTATGATAGAGCAATCACTGTTTTTTCTCCAGATGGTAGGTTGTACCAAGTTGAGTACGCCATAGAAACTGTACGGAGAGGAACGATAGCTGTAGGCATAAAAAGCAAGGAGGGGATTGTTATAGCCGTTGAAGAAAAACCAAGAAAATTACAAATTTCAGATGTTGCTCAAAAGATTTTTCAGATAGATGATCATGTAGGCGTCGCAGCAGCAGGATACATTCCAGATGCAAGGAGTCAGGTAGACAATGCCAGATTTTTTTCTCAAAGTAACAAATTGATTTATGATGAACCAGTAGAAGTTGAAACAATCGCTAAACATTTAGCGGATCAATCTCAACAATATACCCAATATGCAGGAGTAAGACCATTTGGCGTTTCATTAATTTTAGGAGGAGTCGTCAATAAAGACCCCAAAGTATACCTAACTGACCCTAGTGGAACTTACATATCATACGATGCCATCGCAATTGGTTCAGGTTCTGATCAGGTAACGGACTTTTTAGAAAAATCTTACACCACTGATTTGTCCCTAGATGATGCTGCAGCATTAGCAGTAGCTGGAATTTATTTGTCAAGTGAGGATAAAGAGGGTACCAGTCATATCAGAATGGCACAAATAAAAACGGAAACCGGTTTATTTGAATTAGTACCAGAAGAGAAAATTGCAGGTTTTGCAAAAATTGCAAAAGAAAAATTTCCGCAAGGAGATAAATAATTAAGTCATATTTTCTGCAAACAAAAAAATTGAACCTTTCTATCGCGATTCCAGATTCATCTCTTTCTGATGAGACTTTAAAAGTAGATAAAACTAGAAAAATTTCTGAGATTGCCAGAGCTTGTGCTATTTTTAGGATAAATACTATTTACATATATCAAGATGGAAACAACAAAGACGACAAAAATTTGATGTTGCTTATTTTAAAATATTTGGATACTCCTCAGTTTTTGCGAAAAAGATTATTTCCAAAAATGAATGAATTAAAATTTGCAGGAGTTCTACACCCCTTAAAAATTCCTAGCCACATTACACCTGCAGATGCAAAAAAAATCAAAAAAGGCGACGTAAGGGAAGGAATTATTGTAAGTTTTAAGGGACGAAAATTTGTCGATGTAGGAATTAATCAACTAGTACAATATTTTGGACATGAAAACATTGGAAAAAGAACAACAGTGCAATTCAAATCAGGGTATCCTAACTTTGAAGTAAAACCTATTACAAAAGATGAAGCCCCGTCCTATTGGGGATTTACAATTAAAGAAAGAGCAAATCTTTTTTCATTAATTTCAGAATGGAAGGGATTAACTATTGTTACCTCAAAGAAAGGAAAAACAGTAACTAAAGAGCAAATTTCAAAATATACAAACTCATCAGAATCAGTCTTAGTGGTCTTTGGATCTCCTGAAAAAGGAGTTCATCAAATTCTTGGAGGAAAAATGAGTAATTTACAAAATTCAAAAACTTTGAATTTTTTTCCAAATCAGGCAACTGAGACCGTACGGTTAGAAGAAGCATTGTTGGGAACATTGTCCATAATTAACGCATATAGTGCAGGATAAAAAATCAAATTATGCCTGAAAAAAAAAATTTTCTTATTTTGGCAATAGGGATGGGAGTGATTGGAATTATTATAGGAGGAATTACTATTTGGAATTTGCTTAATGAAGTTTTGAAACCTTAGGATTGCTATTAATTATCGTTAACCCAATTAATTTTTTAGGTTAACGATATTCTCACATGGTTTATTAGGCGGTTCTCGATGATTTCGTTTTATCAATGGGAGCTAGAAAACATAGTCAGCCAAGAAGAGGAAGTCTTGCATACTCACCTAGAGGACGTGCTAAAAGTATGGAGGCAAGAATACGAGCATGGCCAAAGGTCCACTCAGAGGAACCAAGAATTTTAGCTCATTGTGGTTTTAAAGCAGGTTGTGTTCAAATTGTGAGCATTGATGATCGCGATAAAACTCCAAATGCAGGAAAACAACTGGTGAGTCTTGGAACAGTTCTTGTAACTCCACCCGTGACCATTTTAGGAATTAGAGGATACTCCAAAGATGTAGACGGCGCTCATGCAGAATTTGATGTTTATTCCACAGACATTCCAAAAAATATTGCAAAAGAAATTACGCTAAAAAGTAAAGAAGGTGCAATTGAAGAAGCTGAAAAACATCTTAAAAAAATTAAGGAGATTTTTGCAGTTGTTGCAGTATCTCCACGTGCGGCAGGGCTAGAACAGAAGAAGCCGTACATATTTGAGGCAATAGTTCGTGGTGGGGACATTCAAAAACAATTTGCACATGTTAAGGAATTGTTGGGGAAAGAAATTAAAATTGATCAAATATTTGAAACTGGCTCAACTGTAGATGTTGCTGCCATCACGAAAGGAAAAGGTTGGCAAGGAGTTATTCAAAGATGGGGAGCAAAGAAAAAACAACATAAATCTAGAAAAACAGTTAGAGAATTAGGTTCTCTTGGTCCAATTTCTCCACAATATGTCATGTATACGGTACCAAGGGCAGGACAAATGGGATTTCATCAACGAGTTGAATATGATAAGCGAATAATGATAATGGGTAACACTGAGGAAAATAATCTCAAAATAAATCCGGAGGGAGGCTACAAACACTTTGGTTTAGTTAAAGGAGATTTCATTGTTTTAAAAGGATCAGTCCCTGGAACTTACAAGAGATTGATAAAACTCAGAAGTCAAATAAGAAATGCCCCAGCTAAAATATCAAAACCAAATATTTTGGAGGTAGTAATATGATCAAAACAACTTCACTGACACTTACAGGAGATAAAGAGGAAGAAATTCAACTTCCTTCCGTTTTCTCAACACCATTTAGAAGAGAATTAATTCACAAGGCTTGGACTAATCTAAACTCTCATAAATTCCAACGACAGGGAAGACACCCAACTGCAGGAATGGATGTTGTAGCCGATAGTAATGATCCACCAACCGGTCAAGGCATTTCTAGAATTGCTAGAATGAGAGGCGGAGGTGGAGGAAGACAAGGTCAGGCCGGTGAGGTTGCATCGACTAGAGGTGGGAGACAAGCACATCCTCCCAATGTGAATAAAGTCATTTACAAAAAACTAAACAAAAAGGAAAATAAACTAGCATTATGTTCAGCCATTGCAGCTACTGCCTCAAAAGAGCAAGTACAATTAAGGGGCCACAAAGTAGATGAAATCGAATCATTTCCAATTATTGTATCAAACGAATTGGAATCAATTTCTAAAGCAAGTGAAATTACAAAAGTTTTGGAATCTTTAAAACTTACAAAAGATGTAGAACGATTACAATCAAGAAAACCCCGAAGTGGTCAAACTGCTCTTAGGGGAAGAGGTAAAAAAGTGGGCAAAAGTGTTTTGTTTGTTACAAGAGATTCTGAGAAAATTAACCATGCATGTGGATCAATACCAGGAGTCGAGGCCAGGTCAGTTAAAGATTTGAGCGTTTTAGATTTGTCGCCAGGGTCAGATCCAATTAGATTAACCGTGTATTCTAAAGCTGCAATAGAAGATATTGGAAAAATAAAATCCACACATCTTAATTTAATGGAGAAAACAAAATGAACGTAGACCAAGCGAGCAAAATCATTTTAAAGCCTTACATTACAGAAAAAACTTTTGCGATGGTGGAAAATGAGAGTAAGATTTGTTTTATTGTAGGGCGAGAGGCAAGTAAACCACAAATTGCTGAAGCGATAAACACACTTTACAATCAAAAAGCAATTAATGTAAACACTGCAAGAACAATTTACGGAAAAAAGGCCTTTGTTCAATTTGAAACAATAGAAAAAGCTAGAGACTTGGCTACAAAGATAGGAATGCTATAATATGGACCATAAAATCTCAAAGCAATTGACACAGGAGAACAAAGATGGTTAAAGAATTTTTATACAGAGGACTCTCAAAAGAGGATCTAGACAACACTTCTTTAGAAAAATTGTTTCAATTATTTAACTCTAGGCAACGAAGATCACTTACAAGAGGGATTACCGATGGAAAAAGAAAATTAATTGAAGAGATAAAATCAGCAAAAGCAGGAAAATTAAAAACTCCAATTAAAACCCACCTTAGAGATTTAATTGTTCTACCATACATGGTAGATGTAACAGTAAATGTTTTCTCTGGAAAAGACTTTGTTCCAGTTACAATAAAAACCGAGATGGTTGGACATTATCTTGGAGAATATGTGATTACCAACAAAAGAGTAAGCCATGGTGCACCAGGTGTTGGAGCATCAAGATCCAGTCTCTATGTACCACTGAAGTGATTATTATGGGAAGATTCGATTATGCATTTCAAAATTATGATACAACAAAGCATGTTCGGTCTTCTCTAAGAGAAAAAGATATTTCGCATAAACATGCACGAGAAATTGCAGTTGCTATTAAAGGACTCTCAATTGAAAAAGCTAGAGACTATTTACAAGCAGTGATAAACAAACAAAGAGCAATTGCTTTTGGAAGATACAAAAATCAAGTAGGTCACAAATCAGACCCCGGGATGATGTCAGGAAGGTATCCACAAAAATCAGCAAAAGAATTTATCAAAGTTTTAGATAATTTGGAATCAAATGCAGAATACAAGGGAATGGATTTGGATAGATTAAAAATTATTAATGCTACTGTTCACAAAGGAGTTCTTGTAAAGAGATTTACCCCAAGGGCCATGGGACGAGCAACTCCAAAGAATAATGTTCTAACACATGTAGAGTTGGTGGCTCAGGAGATTTAACATGTCATCGGTCAAAAATGTAATCAAAGATAATTACAATATGATGCTTCTCAAAGATTACCTTAGAGAGGCAATTAAAGATGCAGGTTTTTCTCATGCAGAAATTTCAAAAACTCCAACTGGAACTAGAGTAGCACTCCATGTTACCAGACCAGGAATTGTTATTGGAAGAAAAGGTTCTGGAATAAGGGAACTTACAGAAAAACTTGCAATAGATTTTGGCTTAAAAAATCCACAGATTTCAGTAAATGAGATTGAAAAACCAGAATTGTCTCCCAGTGTAATGTGTAATAGAATGGCATCTCATCTTGAGCGTGGGACGGCCTTTAGGAGAGCAACAATGTGGACACTAAAACAGATAATGGAAGGAGGGGCAATGGGAGTACAAATCACAATTTCCGGAAAACTGAGAGGAGATCGTTCTGCATTTGAAAAACACACCGCAGGAGTTTTGCCCAGAGCAGGTCATCATGCAGAAGTAATAGTTGCTGAAGATATTGCCCATGTTACCACTGCAATGGGATTAATTGGAATAAGGATTAGAATTGCACGAAAAGAAAATTTTGTTCCTGAATTTGAATTAAAGAAAGCAAAAGAGCAAAAAGAAAAACCAAAGCAAGTCAAAGTAGAAGAAGTAGAAATTGAAGATGTTAAAGTTGAAATTGTCAAGGTTGAAGGAAAGAAAGATACCGCTAAATCAGAAACGGAAGTAATTGAATTGGAAGAAAAAAAGATGGAGAAACTAGAGACACTTGAAGAAGAAGAGGCGAAATTAAAGTAATGGCAAGAATAAGTATGAAAACTGTAAGGGCACTAAATGAAAAAGATCTTAAAAGTAAAATTCAAGAAACTAGAAGTGAGCTCGGAAAATTAAGAGTCGACGGTTCTAAAGGAACTTTACGGAAAGAGAGTGGAAAGATTAAAGCTCTAAGACATGATATTGCCAGAATGCTTACAAGACAAAACGAGATGAGAAACAAATGATAACAACTGAAAATATTACTTATCATGAATTTGTTGGATTAAAAACTCAGATTACAGAATCTACAAATTCTGAAATCATAGGATTAAATGGGACAGTAATTAACGAAACAAAATCTATGTTTGGTTTGAGAACTGAAAAAGGAATTAAATTAATTCCAAAATCTAACAATAGTTGGAAATTTTACGTGAATAATCAACAGGTTACCGTAATTGGCTCTAAAATTCAAAAGAGATCATTTGACAGATTAGGAGGAAAAGCATGACTCAAAATATAGGTCTAGACGTCAAGGCACCAACAAAAGAATGTGATGATATCCATTGTCCTTTTCATGGAAGTCTTTCTATTCGTGGAAAATTGTTTGACGGAAAGGTAACTGGAGACAAGGCAAAACAAACCATTACGCTACAAAAAGAAGCACCGGTATATTTTAGTAAATTTAAAAGATATGCAAGAAGTACAAATACGATTCATGCACACGTTCCCGAATGCATAGATGTTTCACTAGGAGATCATGTGTTAACTGCAGAATGCAGACCAATTGCAAAATCAGTTTCCTATGTGGTAGTGGAGGTAAAAAAATAACATGGCAAAGCAAGCAGGTAAAGGAGTTGCAGAATTTAGGCCATATGTAACAAGAGTAATTCCAGTAGGGGCAAACATTGTTTGTGCCGATAATACTGGAGCTAAAATTTTGGAGGTAATCAATGTAACAAAGTATAAGACAAGAGTATCAAGACTTCCAGCAGGAGGAGTAGGGGACTTTTGTAATGTTGTCGTAAAAAAGGGTCCAGCAGAACTTAGAAAACAAGTCTACGGAGCGGTAATTATCCGACAAAAATATCCAGTTAGAAGATTAAATGGTGTAAGAGTTTGTTTTGAAGACAACGCTGCAGTTTTGATAACTCCCGAAGGGGAGGTAAAAGGGACAGACATTAAAGGACCGGTGGCAGCAGAAGCTTCAGAAAAATGGCCAAGAGTAGCTAACTTAGCATCAATGGTGGTATAAAATGAAACCAACAAAAATGAGAAATAAAATGATTTATCGTGCCTCACAAGTTACCAAAAGTAAACAGATTTCAAGTCCTTTATCAAAAGAACTCCAAAAAAAATATACCAAAAAAAGCGTTCGTGTTGTAGAAGGAGATAGTATAAAAATTGTAAGAGGAGAATTTAAGGGAGTTGACGGAAAAATAGCAAAAATTTCTATTCAAAAAAACAGTTTGGCAATTGAGGGGGTAAAAAAAGAAAAAACTAAAGGAGAGAAGTTCGATGTATATGTTCATTCTTCAAATGTTATTGTTACTGGCCTTAATTCTGATGATAAATGGCGAATTTCCAAATTAGAAGGAAAGAACCCTTCCAGAAAAAAAGAAACTTCAAACAAAGAGAAAAAAATAGAAAAAACTAGTGAATCAAAAGAAGAGAAACAAGAAACTTCAAACAAAGAGAAAAAAATAGAAAAAACTAAAGGAAAGGAAGAGAAGGAATAATGGT
>Ga0224508_10000125_pt1 | contig 79419 bp, 61 predicted proteins | sample SF_Jan12_sed_USG_4_FD_170157 | JGI IMG/M metagenome (GOLD analysis project Ga0224508, IMG submission 170157) | Sediment microbial communities from San Francisco Bay, California, United States - SF_Jan12_sed_USGS_21 | ecosystem: Environmental > Aquatic > Marine > Sediment | place: USA... | reverse complement strand
CCGGCAGGCCGACTGCTACGAGATGCGAAACTGTACGAGATCGGCGCCGGTACCAGTGAAATTAGGCGTATGCTGATCGGTCGAGAACTGTTTGATGCAACGCAGTAGCATCACCTAATAACAAGTGAACAAATATGCCTGTGATCAAAACCAAGATCGACCGCAGCTCGAGCGACTTTGACAAGAATCGGGAGGCCAATGTCGCATTGGCTGCAGACTTGCGGGCGCTAAATGAAAAGGTCATGCGCGGCGGCTCGCATCGGGCACGAGAAAAGCACCTGTCACGCGGAAAGTTATTGCCTCGCGAACGCATCACCGTCTTGATCGACGAGGGCTCGCCGTTTCTCGAACTCGGACGGCTCGCAGCCCACGAAGTGTATGACGACGATGTGCCGGCAGCCGGAATTGTTACTGGAATTGGTCGCATTCACGGCACCGAATGCATGATCGTTGCAAACGATGCGACCGTCAAAGGTGGCACGTACTATCCGATCACGGTCAAGAAACATCTGCGTGCGCAAGAAGTAGCGGCGCAAAATTGCCTGCCCTGCGTTTATCTGGTCGATTCTGGCGGGGCCTTCTTGCCACGGCAGGACGAAGTATTCCCGGACAAAGATCATTTCGGCCGAATCTTCTATAACCAGGCGCAACTTTCCGCAAAGGGCATCCCGCAAATCGCGGCTGTAATGGGTTCTTGCACGGCGGGCGGGGCTTACGTGCCGGCGATGTGCGATGAGGCGATCATTGTTCGCAACCAAGGCACGATCTTTTTGGGTGGGCCGCCATTGGTCAAAGCGGCAACCGGTGAAGTCGTGGATGCAGAGACGCTTGGTGGCGGCTCGGTGCATTCGCGCATCTCGGGAGTGACCGATCATCTTGCCGACGATGATTCACACGCGCTCGCAATCGCGCGCGAGATCGTCTTGCATCTTAATCGAAGTAGGCATGCCGACCTAGCGCTACGCGAACCGGCAGACCCCATTTATCCGGCGAAGGACATCTACGGCATCGTTTCACGTGAGTATCGTTTTCCTTATGACGTTCGCGAAGTCATCGCGCGTATCGTCGATGCCTCAGAGTTTCACGAATTCAAGAAGCTCTACGGAGCGACATTGGTTTGTGGATTCGCACATATAAACGGTTTTCCGGTCGCCATCGTCGCCAACAACGGTATTTTATTTCCGGAGTCAGCACAAAAGGGCGCGCATTTCATCCAACTGTCGAATCGCCGCGGAATACCATTGGTGTTTTTGCAAAACATTACCGGTTTCATGGTTGGTAAGCGCGTTGAACATGCCGGCATCGCCAAAGATGGCGCCAAAATGGTCAATGCCGTTGCGACGGCAACAGTGCCCAAATACACAATTGTAATCGGCGGATCTTTCGGCGCCGGCAACTATGCGATGTGTGGCCGTGCCTACAATCCACGAATGTTGTGGATGTGGCCGAACGCGCGCATCTCAGTAATGGGCGGCGAGCAGGCGGCCGGTGTCTTGTCGACGGTCAAGGCCGAGGGCATTGAGGCGAGAGGCGAGACCTGGCCGAGTGCCGACAAGGTCGCATTTGAGACCAACATACGTGATCAGTATGAAGCGCAGGGCCATCCTTATTACTCCAGCGCGCGGCTTTGGGACGATGGCGTGATAGATCCCGTCGATACCCGTGAGGTGTTATCGCTGGCTTTGTCCGCCGCCGAAAATCGGCCGCATGACGAGGAGGCACTGCTCGGTATCTTCCGAATGTAGCGACAGGCGTAATCGGCAAGTCGGGGACAACTTGCCCCGGGTGTCCATGCGCCACTAGAATTCCGCCTCCGCTTGTCACCCAAAAGGTCAACGAATCAGAAATATGACGCTCGACTACGACACATTGATGGCAACGACGATCGTCGACCTTCCTCTCAGTTATCGTGACACGGAGACGATGCTGTACGCGTTGAGTATCGGCTTTGGCCGCGACCCGCTGGACAAAAACGAACTACCGTACGTGTCCGAAACAGGTGGCATGGTCAAGACGGTGCCCGCATTCGCTACGGTGCTAATACCGGATATGTTCCCGCCCGATCTTGGCTGGGACTACAGCCAGGTGCTGCATGCTGAGCAGCGTCTGACCTTGTTTAGGCCATTGCCCCCGAGCGGCGATTTGTTTATCGACAAACGCATCGTCGAAGTATTTGATCGCGGCCCAAAACTGGGCGCGATGGTCATGTTTGAGGCCGACGGACGTTCCGCCAAAGACGGCACCGTCCTTTTTACCCTAGGCAACACAATTATCGCTCGTGGCGACGGCGGGTTTGGCGGGCCCAACGGTAAAGGTCCGGTGCCGCACAGGGTGCCGCGGCGCGAGGCGGACCTGTCTTGTGATTTGCAAACACGCCCGGACCAAGCGCTGCTATATCGACTCACTGGCGACCGCAATCCTTTACATGCTGACCCCAATCTCGCGAGGCGAGTCGGTTTTGACGCACCGATTTTGCATGGCCTATGTACCTATGGTGTTGCCTGTCATGCAATTCTGAAAACGATCTGTGCCTATGACCACACGCTGATTTCGGGTCTTGACGCGAGATTTTCATCTCCGGTCATGCCCGGTGATACGATCACCACCGATATGTGGCAGGAGGGCAATATCGTGTCCTTCCAATGCTCGGCAAAAGAGCGCGGAGTTATTGTCCTGAAAAACGGCAAGTGCACGTTGTCGGCCTGAGCAGCGAACAACTTAGAAACTTAAAGGAAAATGGTGGGGACCGTGTTAGACGTCAGTATCGATGCGCATGTCGCAAAAATAGTGCTGAATCGTCCCGAAAAGCACAACGCGCTTAGTCTCGAGCTGTTCGAAGCGTTGGGCGACGCAGGGCAAGAAATCGCCGCAAATAAATCAGTGCGAGCAGTCGTTCTTTCCGGTAGTGGCGACAACTTTTGCGCCGGCATCGACACGGCGGTCTTCAGCGACTCAAACTACGATGCGATTGCTCAGGGTTTGCAGCCTCAGGCCCCGTCGCCGGCCAACATGTTCCAGCGGGCTGGTTATGTTTGGCGCGAAGTCCCGGTGCCGGTCATATGCGCGATCACCGGCGTCGCATTCGGCGGCGGGCTTCAAATAGCGCTGGGCGCCGACATTCGTTACGCTCACCCGGACGCCAAGCTCTCCATCATGGAGATCAAATGGGGGATTATTCCGGATATGGCGATAACCACGACGGCGCGCCATGTAATATCGGCCGACAAGCTGAAGGAGCTCGCATTCACCGGCCGAATCGTCGATGCTCGTGAGGCTGCTTCGCTGGGTCTCGTCACGTCAATACACGACGATCCGCTGGCATATGCCGAGCAGATGGCGGCCGAGATTGCCGGCAAATCTCCCGACGCGATTCGATCGATGAAGAAGCTCTTTAACGAGGGTCTGTTACTCGCCGAAGAGCAATCATTGGCCCTGGAAGCACGACTCCAGTCGGGTCTGCTGGGGGGCGCCAATCAGCTCGAAGCGGTGCAGGCCAATGTACAAAAACGGACCCCCGATTTTTCGGATTAGGTCTGGAACTTTGCATACCGGACGGAACTCCAACAAGATAACCGAGCAATCGGAACAGAATCAGGAGTGAACTGATCAACAAACTCGCCTTGTCCGTCGCCATCTTGTGGTCCTTTGCGGTATCCGTCGCCGTTGCGGAGAAACCGGAGTCCTTTCCCGGAAATCTCGTCGACTCCAGAACCTACCGAATCCAGGAAAAGGTCGATCAGCTTTTCGAGCAGCGCGAGTACGAGCGTGCATTGTTTATTTACAAGAACGAACTGGCGCCGCTCGGCGACAAATACGCGCAGTACATGGTTGGATATATGTACCTGACCGGTACCGGTGTCGCAGAGGATCCGGTAATCGCATCAGCCTGGTACAGGCTTGCGGCTGAGCGTTCGAATTCGTTGTTTGTCGCTGTTCGTGACCAACTTGTCGGCGACCTCAGCGAGTTTGACAAGGGTCGCTCAGATGAGTTGTATCTGCAGCTTCGACAACAGTATTCGGATGTCGTGATTCTGTTAGGCCTGATCCGTGAAGATATCGATGCGATTGCGTCGCGCACGGGCTCTCGAATTCCGGGGCGCGGCGGGCCCGTGACAATCCTCGATCCACGCGCCGGGATTGGTGTTTCAGGCGAAGATTACTTTGGGCGAATACAGAAGCGTCACCAGGCCCGTGTTGATTATCTTGTTAGGGAACTCGATCCAAGCGGCTTGAATCTGAATGTCAACAATCTGGATATCGACGCCCTCGAAGACCTTGTGCAGCGGCATGTTGCGACGATTGACGACCCGCGGTCTTTCAGCGTTGATCGCTAACGCGTCAGTCCAGACGCCAAAATCTGCGGAATTTCATTAACGATCCTACGGGCGACGGCCGGGTCACCGTGGTACCACTTCGGAATCCAGTTTACGGACCCCATGATCGCGTTGCCGGTCATTCGAACGTCGCAATCCTTGATACTGTCATCCGCGATGCCTTCTTCGATTAACGCCTCAAACGCCGTGCTGTGTTTGCGTGATAACTCCAATACCTCGTCACGATGCACAGGCTTTAGCGACGGGATTTCACTCATGATGGCGATCGGGCCGTGATCGCCAACCATGAATTCAACGTGGTTTTGTAGGTATCGAATAACTTTATCGAGGCCATTGTGGCCGTCTTTCACGGCCTGCGCCATCGCCTCGCGACCGACGTCCGCGGCGCGCACATAGCACAAGTACACAAGCTCTTCCTTGTTGCGCACGTAGTAATACAGCGCCGCGTCCGTGAGGCCGAGCATGTCCGCAACGTCCTTCAGCGATGTGCCGCTATAGCCTTTTTGGTTAAAACAGTGGGCGGCCGCCTTGAGCATTCGGTCCTTTTGCAGCTGAAATCGTGAGTCTTCGGCAGTCCTGGCCATACGGGATCCTGATTGTGCGAGCGCGGCGCTTGAGTTTCCGCTGAAAGTGCATTATTTTAATCTAGATTAAAATTTTTGCAACAGTGGAAGATGTTGATTTTCAACCGTTTTCTGTCTTCAGGACAGAGGATTTCTGCTGTCAGGCCCCGGAGATCGGATGATGAGTACGGTAGCCAGTGATCCGCTGGTAGCGGGCGAGACACAGAACGTGCCGCTACGATTTATCACCGCGGCGTCGTTGTTTGATGGCCACGATGCGGCGATCAACATCATGCGGCGCCTGATCCAGGCCCGTGGTATCGAGGTCGTGCATCTCGGGCACAACCGCAGTGTCGACGACATCGTGCGTGCGGCCATTCAGGAAGATGCCGATGGGATCGCGATAAGTTCGTACCAGGGTGGCCATATTGAGTTTTTTCAATACATGATCGATCGATTGCGAGACCTCAACGCGGAACATATCAGAGTGTTCGGCGGTGGTGGCGGCACGATCACGCCGGAGGAAATCAAAGTACTGATGGAATACGGCGTCGAGCGTATCTATCACCCACACGATGGAATGGAACTGGGTCTCGAAGCGATGATCGACGACCTGGTGCAACGAACAATGAAAGCACGTCGGCCAACACGTGCTGCTGTGTCTGATGGCCGCGATGCGACGATTGAGGTTGCCGAAACGATATCGGCGATCGAGGAAGGATTGTTTGACGAAGCCGCGCTGACGAAACTGCGCAAGGAATGGCACATGCAGGCCGGGCTGGCACCGGTCATTGGCATCACCGGCACCGGCGGTGCCGGCAAGAGCAGCGTCACCGACGAGATACTGAATCGTTTTCTAAGCAGCTTTCCGGCCATGAATATCGCTGTGCTCGCCGTAGACCCAACGCGACGGCGCACGGGCGGCGCGTTACTGGGCGATCGCATACGAATGAATTCACTGCGCTCCGAACGCGTTTTCATGCGTTCGATCGCGACGCGCCGGCAACACCTGGCAACCAGCGAAATGCTGGGTGATCACATCCTGTTTCTGAAGTCGCTCGGCTACGACTTAATTATCGTTGAGACGGCCGGTATCGGGCAAAGCGACAGTGAAATCGTCGACCTCGTTGATTTCTCGGCCTACGTCATGACCAGCGATTACGGTGCGGCCAGTCAGCTCGAGAAAATCGACATGCTCGACTATGCTGACCTAATCGTCTTGAACAAATACGACAAACGTGGCGCGGAAGACGCTCTGCGTGACATTCGCAAACAGTGGAAGCGCAATCACGTCGCATTCGATGTATCTGACGATAACGTGCCGGTGTATCCGACGATAGCGAGTCAGTTCAATGACCCCGGAATCAGCTGGATGTTTGTCGAGCTGTGTCGTCGCGTGACAGAAAAACTCGCATTGGATCCGAAAGCCCTGCGGCCAGAGATCGACGTCACTATCAAAGAACCACGTTCCGCAGCAATGATTCCCGGCAGTCGTGTTCGTTATCTCGCCGAAATAGCCGAGCAAGGCCGAGGCGTCAACCGCCATTGCGATACTCAGGCAGAAGTTGCCAGCCAGCTGCAGCATTTATACGAGGCACTAAAGCTCCTGCAGGACCCAGCCTTGCCAGCCGAACTTGAAGCCTATTCCAAAGATGTGCTGAACGAATCTGGCGACAGGAGCCTGAGTGTATTGCGGCAGCGCTACCAGGAAACGCTCAATGAGCTTGCTGCTGAATCCGTTCGGCTACTACAAGAATGGCCAGCGAGGAAGGCCGGTGTTACGGCCGATCAGCACAGCTACACAGTTCGAGGTCGTGAAATTACCGGCAACAACTATCGCGAATCTTTGAGTCATCAGAAGATTCCGAAGATCGCCGCCCCTGATTTCAACGATTGGGGTGAGCTGCTCAAATTTCTGAGCAGGGAAAACTTGCCGGGTGCCTATCCCTACACCGGTGGCGTCTACCCGTATCGTCGACTCGGGGAGGACCCAACACGTATGTTTGCCGGGGAGGGTACGCCGGAGCGTACAAATCGCCGCTTTCATTACTTGTCGCAAGGACAAGACGCGGCACGTCTGTCGACGGCGTTCGATTCGGTAACGCTGTACGGCGAAGACCCGCACGAACGGCCGGATATATTCGGCAAGGTCGGCAACTCGGGTGTCTCTATCGCATCGGTAGACGACATGAAGAAGCTTTACTCGGGTTTCGATCTTTGTGCTTCGACCACATCGGTATCGATGACGATTAATGGTCCGGCCCCGATGATACTGGCATTTTTCATGAATACGGCCATCGACCAACAGGTGGAGAAACACTTGCGCGAGACCGGCCAATGGGATTCTGCACAGAAAACGATCGACCATTATTTCGAGAATCGGGAACGTCCACATTACGTCGGTGAATTGCCGCCAGGCAATGATGGCCTCGGCCTCGGCCTGCTGGGAATTTCCGGAGATAAAGTCATCGATGCGGAAACCTATGGCCGCATTCGCAAGGAAACTCTGGCGACGGTTCGTGGCACGGTGCAAGCCGATATCCTGAAGGAAGACCAGGCGCAGAACACCTGTATCTTCTCGACGGAGTTCGCGATGAAGATGATGGGCGATGTGCAACAGTTCTTCATCGATAACAATGTTCGCAATTACTACAGCGTGTCGATTAGTGGTTATCACATCGCCGAAGCCGGTGCGAACCCAATCAGTCAGCTCGCGTTCACGCTGTCCAATGGCTTCACGATTGTCGAGTATTACCTGGCGCGTGGCATGAGCATCGATGATTTCGCGCCGAACCTGAGCTTCTTTTTCTCGAACGGCATGGATCCCGAATACTCAGTGATTGGACGGGTCGCGCGCCGTATTTGGGCGCGTGCGATGCGGGAACGATACGGCGCCAGCGCGCGATCGCAGATGCTGAAGTACCACATACAGACGTCGGGCCGGAGTCTGCACGCGCAGGAAATCAGCTTCAACGACATTCGTACGACACTGCAGGCACTGTACGCGCTGTTCGATAACTGCAACAGCCTGCACACAAATGCGTTCGACGAAGCCATTACGACGCCGACAGAACAGTCCGTACGCCGAGCCGTTGCGATTCAGCTCATCATTTCACGCGAGCTGGGCCTTAACTTCTGCGAGAACCCGTGGCAAGGCTCATTCATCATCAATGAGCTGACTGATCTGGTCGAGGAAGCTGTTTATCAGGAGTTCGAGCGCATTTCGGAGCGTGGTGGTGTGCTCGGCGCGATGGACACGATGTATCAGCGCGGCAAAATACAAGACGAAAGCCTGTACTACGAGAGCAAGAAACATGATGGCTCATTGCCATTGATCGGCGTCAATACGTTCCTGCCGAAAAAGGGGCAGGAAGATGAAGTGCACAAGCTCGAGTTGATTCGGTCATCCGCCGACGAGAAACAAGACCAGATCAGACATGTTCGTGCATTCCAAACAGCGCACAGTGATGATACAAAGGCCGCGCTGGCGAAGCTGCAAGCCGTCGCACGAGACCGCGGCAATACCTTTGCGGAACTAATGGAAACTGTGAAGTCAGGCTCGCTGGGTCAGATTTCAAGCGCGCTGTACGATGTCGGTGGCGAATACCGCCGCAACATGTAACGTCACCAGTTGCTCTAGGAGAATAATATGAGTGGTACGGTCATTTACGAACAAACGGATGCCGTCGCGGTCATCTCTTTGAATCGACCGGACGCATTGAATGGCTTTACGACCGAAGTCTGCTCAGATTTATTGTTGGCTTTTGAGAAAGCGCACCTGGACGACAGCGTTGGTGCCGTCGTTTTTACCGGCGAAGGTCGAGCATTCAGCGCCGGTGCAGATTTGAAGTCCGGATTCGAGGGTGATCGCACGACCCAGGGCAAATTACTTTGGGAATATAAGCCTGTACTAACGGCGATCTCGGAGATCCCGAAACCGGTGATAGCGGCGGTGCCCGGTTTTGCGGCAGGCATCGGCATGTCCTTCGTATTGCAGTCCGATCTGATCGTCATGGCGGACGATGCATTTTTGTTGTCGCCGTTTACGACGATTTCGCTGTTGCCGGACGGCGGGCTCAACCGCCTGCTTGTGCGCCAGATTGGGTACCAGCGTGCGTTCCAGCTAAGCGTGGAGTCCGAACGCATTCCTGCAACGCGTTGCGTCGAACTGGGTCTTGTCAACAAAGCCGTGCCAGCAGACGAGCTGCGCGCCGCTGCAATCGAATGGGCGAAGGCACTATGCAAACGTGCACCGCTATCGATCGCTGCGACCAAAAAGGTAATGCGACATGCAATGGATTACGACTGGAACAGTTGCTTTACGATGGAAGCCGAGTTGCAGGGCAAGCTGCAAAAATCGGCGGACGCGGCTGAAGGCGTGAGCGCGTTTCTCGAAAAACGAGAGCCAAAATTTCAGGGCAAGTAGCCCACGTTATTCAGGAATACGTAATGGATAGACATATTTTTGACGAAGAACATGAAATGTTTCGCGACTCGGTGCGGAGTTTCATGCAGAACGAGATTCGACCCCATAGTGACAAGTGGCACGAGACCGGTATCGTCGATCGCGAAGCGTTTCTGAAAGCCGGCGAGATGGGTCTACTGCTGATGTGGGCGGACGAAAAATACGGCGGTGCCGGTGTCAATGACTTTCGCTATGAGCAGATTTTGATTGAGGAAAACGCGCACTTTGGTGACGCTGGTTTTTTCGTCTCATTGCACAACCGCCTGGTTGGTCCTTACCTCGGTGAGCTCGGAACCGACGAGCAAAAACAACGCTGGCTGCCAAAGTGCGTCTCTGGCGAATCGATACTCGCCGTCGCGATCACCGAGCCGGGCGCCGGCAGCGATGTCGCGGGCATTCGCACCAAAGCTGAAGACAAGGGCGATCACTTTCTGTTGAACGGCTCCAAGACCTTCATCTCGAATGGTATCAATGCCGATCTCGTCGTAGTTGTTGCACGGACGGACTCGGATAATCGGCATGGCTTGTCATTATTCGTTGTTGAACGTGGCATGGAAGGCTTCGAGCGCGGCAAGAACCTGAAGAAGATGGGGCTCAAGAGCCAGGATACGGCCGAATTGTTCTTCAATAACGTCAAGGTGCCGAAGGAAAATTTGCTCGGTGAGTTCAATCGAGGCTTTTACCATTTGATGCATTTTCTTGCGGAAGAACGATTGCTGGGCGCTTGTGGGTACGTCGCGAACGCTGAAGCGGCGTTCAATATGACGCTCGACTATGTTAACGAGCGCAAAGCATTCGGCAAGACAATTAGCGAGTTTCAAAACGCGCGATTCAAACTCGCAGATATGCGGACCGAAATCGACATCGGCTACGCATTCGTTGACCGTTGCGTTGAGGCGCATGATGAAGGCAGGCTTTCCGCCGACGATGCCGCCAAGGCAAAGCTCTGGACGAGCGAGCTGGAGGGGCGGGTCACCGATGAATGCGTACAACTGCATGGCGGCAACGGGTTCATGGACGAGTACCCGATCAGTCGCCTGTACACGAATGCACGTGTGTCACGGATTTACGCCGGCAGCTCCGAGATTATGCGCGAGATTATTGCGCGCTCGATTGGACTCGATCCCCGCAAGAAGTCCAAAGACGCAAGCTCACGCAATTCTCGCGCCCTGAAAAGCGCGTGATTGTTTTATAGGTCAGTGCCATGAAGGTCGCATTTGTCGGTCTTGGCGTCATGGGCTATCCGATGGCGGGCCACCTCGCGGCAAGCGGCCACGACGTCGTCGTGTATAACCGAACTGCGGCGAAAGCGGCCGCCTGGTGTGAACAGTATTCGGGCTCCGCCGCGCCGACGCCGGGTCGGGCGGCGGCTGATTGCGAAATCCTTTTTTGTTGCGTTGGCAATGACGATGACATTCGCGACGTCATGTTTTGCTCCACCGGTATTGTCGATGCGATGACGGCCGGCAGCGTCATCGTCGATCACACCACCTCATCTGCAACTATCGCTCGGGAGATCGCCGCAGAGGCCGGCAAACGATCTGTAGATTTTCTCGATGCACCCGTATCCGGTGGTCAGGCGGGTGCCGAGAACGGTCAGCTGACGATCATGCTAGGTGGCGACGCCGACGTTGTCAGCCGCGCCACGCCTGTTTTACAAAGCTACGCCAAAGCGATCACGCATATCGGGCCGGTAGGCAGCGGCCAGCTGGCGAAAATGGTCAATCAAATCTGCGTAGCTGGAATCGTCCAGGGTTTATCGGAAGGCCTGCACTTTGCCAAGCGTGCCGGGTTGGAGCCCGGTGTCGTCATAGACGCACTGTCGGCCGGCGCCGCGCAGTCCTGGCAAATGGAAAATCGTTGGCAGACGATGGTCAACAATGAGTTTGACTTTGGTTTCGCAATCGATTGGATGCGCAAAGATCTGGGCATTGCCCTCGAAGAGGCCGAGCAGAACGGCGCGGTCCTCGAAATGACACGCCTGATCGATAGCTATTACGCGGAAGTCCAGGGGATGGGCGGCAATCGCTGGGATACCTCGAGCCTGATCGCGCGGCTCGAGATATAGTGTCCTGTCCCTTGTGTCGCATGATTTCATTGTGCGACACAACGAACAGAACACTGGATCTGTTATAATTTAGTTTCCACACAGGGGTGGTCTTCGGACCTGAGATTCGCAGCCGGCGGTCGGTTAAGTGCGAAAACCCTTAGAACCTGATCCGGGTAATTCCGGCGTAGGAAGGAAAGCATGAACTCATTTAGTCTGTTACGGCAAGCGTCCGTGATATTTCTCGTTGTTTTTGCGGCTGGTCAGGTCGCCGCCGAAGCCAGCAAAGATATCGACGAAATTGTCGTTACCGCCGATTTGCGCGGTCGTACCATTGAAGAACTGCCGGCCAGCATTTCGGTGATCGATGCCGAGCAAGTCGACGCACTGGCTGTTCAGCATTTCGAAGAACTGATCAATGTCGTGCCGAACCTGAATTGGTCGGGCGACGGCCATCGTGCGCGATATTTTCAGATTCGTGGCGTGGGTGAGTTGGAACAGTATCAGGGCGCACCGAATCCATCCGTCGGATTTCTGATCGACGATATCGATTTCAGCGGTATCGGCACGATCGCGACCTTATTCGATATCGAGCGCATCGAAGTGTTGCGTGGGCCGCAGGGTAGTCGTTACGGCGCGAATGCACTGGCCGGGCTCGTTTATATGCAAAGTGTTCAGCCAAGCGCGGAGCGCAATGGCCGACTGCAGCTGTCGGCGGCGGATGACGACGCGTTTTCGGCGGGCATCGCGTTTGGCGGCGCATTGGATGCCAATGAACGAATGCTGTTCCGTCTTAGCGCGCACCATTATCAGAGCAATGGGTATAGAAACAATACATTCCTTGGTCGCGAGGACAGTAACGGCCGCGACGAAACAGTCGTACGTGGACGCCTACACCTGCAGCCCAACGACGCTTTCGACATTAACATCGCCGCGCTGTACACCAACGTCGATAACGGCTATGACGCATTCGCACTGGATAACTCCTATACGACGTTGTCGAACAAGCCCGGCAAAGACGCCCAGGAAAGTATCGGCGCGTCTCTAAAACTCGATTACTTCGGGCTCGCGCACATGACATTGACGTCAATAACTGCATTCGCCGATTCCGACATCGAGTTCAGTTTCGATGCTGACTGGGGCAACGGTGATAGTTGGGACCCTTTTACCTACGATTACATTTCTGTCAACGATCGCAAGCGAAAAACCCTCAGTCAGGAGTTTCGACTGGCCTCCGATGGCAACGAGTCTTTCGACTGGCTCGTCGGTTTGTATGCGCTGCGGCTGGAGGACGAGCTAATCACTATCAATCGGGGCGACTACGTCAATCCGTTTTTCGATTTCGCCGACGGTCTCGATGATCAGTTCGGCAGTGCCTACGAGTCGACCAGCGTCGCCACGTTCGGTCAGCTTGGCCGCAAGCTCTCTGCTGATACGCGGCTGAGTATCGGGCTTCGCGTCGAGCGTCGCTCGGCTGATTACAATGATACCGCCGCCTTGTCGGCGAACCCATCCGAGACCATGACGGGTGGTGAGATCAGCCTAAGTCACGACCACAGTGACGCACTGACGAGTTTTGTCGGCTTGTCCAGAGGCTACAAAGCGGGCGGCTTCAATCTAGGCATTGTCCCCGATGGCCGCCGGGAATTCGGCGAAGAGTCACTGTGGAATATCGAGGCCGGCATCAAGTCGGCGTTCTTGGACGACTCACTGCGCATCAACGCTGCCGTCTTTCTTAGCCGACGCGACGATCAGCAAGTGCGAACGTCGTTTCAGCTGGTCCCTGGCGACCCGGCATCGTTTGTTTTCTTTACCGATAACGCGGCACAAGGTGACACGTTGGGATTCGAGGCCGATATGCAGTGGCAGATCAGCAGCGAATGGCAGATTTACGCAAACGTCGGTGTACTCGACGCGAACTTCGATGAATTTGTAACGCCGCAGGTGGATTTAAGCGGCCGTGGCCAGGCGCACGCGCCACGGTATACGTTTGCCGCCGGAGGGGCCTATCATCACGCTAGTGGGTGGTTTGCGCGCATAGACGTCTCGGGTAAAGACGAATTTTATTTCGACGTCAGTCACGACCAAAAGTCATCCGCGTACGAACTTGTCAATGCTCGAATCGGCTTTGAAACGGATAGCTGGACAGCACATCTGTGGGCACGCAACTTGCTCGATTCAGATTATGCGGTGCGTGGCTTTTTCTTCGGCAATGAACCGCCGAATTTTCCAAACACACTTTATACGCGGCTCGGCGATCCACGCCAGCTGGGTATAACGTTTGATAAGAGGTTTTAGAGTATGGAAGTCGCTGTTGATATCAGTCTCTATCCGCTGGACGCGGATTTTGTTCCGCCCATCAAGGACGTCATTGAGCGCCTACATAAGCATGACGGCATTGAGGTTTGGACGAACGCAATGAGTACGCAGCTTTTCGGCGATTTCGATGTCGTCATGCAGGCGCTAAAGCAGGAAATCGGCACGACCTTCGAGCAGCTACCAAAAGCGATATTTACGATCCGTATTCTGAACAATCCGACGGTGCGAAACGAATAATGTCGGAGTTTTTCACGGCGCTTGTCGATCAAGCGCGTGCATTCTCTGTTTGGGAGCTGATCGCCGTTGCGACGGCGATCGGCTACTTGCTACTGGCAATTCGACAAAACATCTGGTGTTGGGCGTGTGCGGCGATCAGCACGGCAATCTACGTTTATCTTTTCGTTGACGCACGACTGTATATGGAGTCCGTGCTCAACGTCTTCTATCTAGGGATGGCTATTTATGGCTGGTATGTATGGTATTTCAGTAGGACCGACGGTCACGAGCTTCCGGTTACGGTCTGGCCAGTCAATCGTCATGCGCTCGCCATTGCTGTGATCCTCGGTATTTCCGCAATAAACGGTTTCATGCTTGAACGCTATACGGAAGCCGCCTATCCGTACGTTGATTCAGCGACAACCTGGGGCGCGATTTGGGCGACGTATCTGGTCGCACAGAAAGTGCTTGAGAATTGGTGGTACTGGCTGGTCATCGATAGCGCATCAATCGTCATTTACTGGCATCGTGACCTCGAACTGACCGCACTGCTGTTCATCACGTATGTCGCCATCATCCCGTTTGGGTATTTGAGCTGGCGACGCTCGATGACGCAGATAACGTAATGACCGACGAGAATTCGCCACAGGCGGCGCTGCAACAGATTCCAGGCTGGGAACACGCAACTTGGTCGAGGCTTGATGGCGGCCAGACGAATTGGACCTGGCTCGTCGAAGCCGATGGTCGGCGCGCCGTTTTGAAAGTCGATGCGCAGCCCCGTGGCACGCCTTTTAACGATCGCCACGAAGAGGCCCGAATCCAACGAATAGCGGCCGAGCAGAATCTCGCCAATCATGTTTTGTTCGCCAACGAAACGGTCTATTTGACGGAATACGTCGACGGCGATATCTGGAATATGCGACAGGTCGCCGACGAACGCAGACTGATCGAGCTTGCGCGTTTACTCCAGCGAGTTCATTCATTACCGTTGACCGGGCGGCAATTCGACGCGCCGGGAGCGGCCAGGCAATATATAAAAAACATCGGCGATGCCGATCCGGTGATCGCGGATCGATGTCTCGGGATCATCGAGTCGGTGCAGCTGCCTAGGGACTTGACGTTTTGCCACAATGACCTCGTTGTCGAGAATATTCTCGATGTTGACGGCTTGCGTCTTCTGGATTGGGAATACGCCTGTGACAACGATCCGCTATTCGACCTCGCGACGATCGTTTCGCATTATGGACTATCCCGGAAACAGACGAACACGCTGCTAGATGCGTATTTTAACGGCGACGGCGCCCGCTGGCAGGCGCAGCTCGTCGAACAGGTACATCTATACGAAGCGCTCTATTGGCTATGGCGCGCATCGCGCTCATAATTGGCGGTATCAGAAAGAATAACAAGATTGGGAAATACATCGTGAATAAGAAACTGTGGACAATGGCGCTGCTGGTGATCAGCACGAGCGTGGTGGCAGAGGATAACGACCGTGTATTGCAGGAGCTCGACATTTTTGAGCTCGAGTATGCGCTCGACCCGCAAATGTCCCCCGATGGCTCGCAGATCGTGTACGTGCGTCAGTCAATGGACATCATGTCGGACCAGGCGGTGCAAAATCTTTGGATCGTCGATGCCAACGGGCGTAATCATCGGCCGGTGTTGTCGGGTACGTCGAGCTTTTCGAGCCCGCGATGGTCACCGTCCGGCGATCGACTGCTGTACGTCAGTGGAGCGGGGGACCGGGGCGCTGAGCTGCACGTTCGTTGGATGGACACGGGCCAGACCGCGTTGTTAACCAACTTGCCGAACAATCCGAGCTCAATCACCTGGTCGCCCGATGGCAACACTATCGCGTTTGAAATGTTCGTTGATAGCGCCGGCCTCGAACTTGCTACGCCACCGTCGAAACCGGAAGGTGCCGAATGGGCTGCGCCCGTCATCATTATCGATCAGTTGCCGTATCGTGCCGACGGAGCCGGTTACCTCGATACAGGTTATTCGCATGTTTTCGTCATTCCGGCCGACGGCGGAACGCCGCGGCGTTTGACGGACGGTGACTACAACCACAATGGCCCACTGAGTTGGTCGCCTGATGGCGCGAATATCGTGTTCGCGGCCAACCGCGTCGACAATCCAATCGACGATCCCCTCGAAGCAGAGCTTTGGAGCGTCGACGTCGAGTCGGGCGATTTGACGCAACTGACCGACCGCAACGGTCCGGATTTCTCGCCGCAATATTCACCGGACGGCAAACGCATTGCCTACCTGGGCTTCGATGATGAATCATTGAGTTATCACAATGCCCGTGTTTATCTGCTGGATATTGCATCGGGCGTCAGCCGTAGTCTGACGGACGAACTCGATCGTTCGATTGACCAGCTGGCGTGGGCCGGAGGATCGAGCCGGCTATTCATTGCCTATGATGATCGTGGCGCCACAAAAATTTCACAGCTGTCCGTGAATGGAGCGCTTGACGACATTGTCGATGACGTTGGCAGCGCCAATCATGGCCGTCCGTACACGACCGGCGCGTTTTCAACGTCGACGAACGGCACCTTGGCCTATACAAGAGGCAGTGCACTGCGCCCGGCTGATGTCGGTGTCGTACGTCGGGGCTCCAAAGCGAGAACGCTGACAGACCTTAACGGTGACTTGTTCGCGAAGCGCACAGCGGCATCGGTCGAGGAGATCGTGTGGCAGAGCTCGATTGGCGATTACGATATCCAAGGCTGGCTAGTGAAGCCACCGAATTTCGACGCCGACAAAAAGTATCCGTTTATATTGGAAATTCATGGCGGACCATTCGCAGCCTATGGACCGCATTTTTCACCGGAGATTCAGTTATACGCGGCCGCAGGCTATGTCGTGCTGTATAGCAATCCACGCGGATCGTCGAGCTATGGCAAGGAATTTGCGAACGAAATTCATCACAACTACCCAAGCCAGGATTACGATGACCTGATGGCGGGCGTCGACGCTGTTGTTGCGAAAGACTTTGTTGACGAAGACGCGCTGTTCGTCACCGGCGGTTCCGGCGGCGGTGTGTTGTCGTCGTGGATCGTTGGCAAAACGGACCGCTTCCGCGCGGCCGTGGTGCAAAAGCCGGTTATTAACTGGGGCAGCTTCGTGCTGACATCGGACGGTTCCGCGTTCTTTACGCGTTACTGGTTTGCGGAACCGCCGTGGGAGGATCCCGATGCGTACTGGGCGCGTTCGCCGCTGTCACTGGTTGGCAACGTCGCAACACCGACTATGTTAATGACGGGTGAGCAGGATTTTCGAACGCCGATTGCCGAATCTGAGCAGTTCTACCAGGCATTGAAGTTGCGTGGCATCGATACGGCATTGGTGCGAGTGCCGGAGCGCTCGCACAACTTGGTGGGTCGGCCGTCGCATCTCATTGCAAAAGCGGCGAATATTCTTGCGTGGTTCGAACGCTACCGCGAGTGATTACAAACCACGCATTCGATCGCGAGAAAGTAGAATGACTGCAAAAAATGTCCGTTTTCTCCCGGAAGCGGACGTGAATGCCAACTCTTGAAGTAAGATATTTTCTGATCTACGGTAACAGCGTCGTATAGATTACCTAGGCGCGCGCATTGTCGGCGCCCCATTTCTTCATGCTCTTCACCAAACGGATCAAGTAGCCCAGAAGCCACGCGATTATTGGCACGCTAGGGCTTGATGCGTCGGAAGTCGAACGTACCTCCTATCTCCAGCAGTGGAGCCGAGTTTGGATCCAAGGGATCAAACCCGCCAAATGTCACCGGAGGGAAGAGCTTCGCCACCAGCGTTCCAGTGCCGGCATTGAAACTGCGATCCGCGAATTGACCCGCCATTTCGAGCCTCCACGTAAAGATATGCTCGCCCATTATGGGTTCGTACGCAAATTCGATGATCGTGATTGCGATGTCACGATGGCCGGTCGGCTTCCACGCGCCGAGCTTCGGGCTGTGGGGTGCCGTTGCCGCGAGACCGAAGTCGTCAGTATCTGTCACGATCACGACGCCGTCTGACGTCATGCTTGCGAGCGCTTGCAACGAGTCCAACCCGGCCTCTGGAATGGCCAGGTTTTCGATCAAGTAGCTGCCAGCTACTCTGTGGCCAAAGCCGAACGCAAATCCATCGTCGTTCGGCGTCTGAGCGTGGGTAAAGGATGCGAAGAGCAGACAGACTCCGAATATGAACAGTCTGCCAATTGAGTTAAGTTTCATGGTGTCACCTCCTGTCTGTGAAACGCAGGATGGCTTTCCTACAGAGAGGCGACGCGAGGGGTTGACGATCACGCCGCCCCGAAAAGTCCCGTGCGGCTTAATTTTAGGAGCAATTCAGCGATCCGATATAGGCATTGGTACTTAGGGGCAGTGATTGTCGCGAAGCACGTTTGCGGCCAGAGGATGGGAAACCGCGCCGACTTGTCTGCTTATTGCCGGACTCGGACAACGGGATGGTCCCGACTTACTCTATAACTCGTGTCCGATTTCGACCAAAATCGGATTTCTCGATACCCAAGGATCTCACTCTAATCATGAAACATATCTGTCTAATAATTTCCAAGCTTGCATCGCTCATTAATTGGAGATTTGGAATTATGTTCAATAGCAAAAAGATAATAATAGTTGTAATGGCAATTTTGTCTATCGGCTGGATATCGACATATGCGCAAGAGCCAGCGGTTCTGTCCGAAGAACTTCATTTGTCCGAAGATCTTCGTGCTCTGCTTCGTGAAGAAATGCAGGAAATCGCGACTGCGAGTCAAGCTGTGGTTCTGTCTCTGGCGACGGGAGACTGGAAGTCTATAGAGCATATTAGCGAGAAAATTCGTGCCAGCTACGTGATGGAAAGAAAGCTCTCGGCCTCTCAGCGACGAGAATTGGAAGAGCAATTGCCCGAACACTTCAAGAAACTCGACATGGAATTCCATGCACGAGCAGAAAAGCTCGGCTTGGCGGCTGCCGCACGCGACCCTGAGATCGTCGCTTTTCAGTACTACCGATTAGTAGAAAGCTGTACCGTGTGCCATGCGGCGTTCGCGAAAACTCGTTTTCCTGGGTTTTTATCAAATGAGCTGGAGATTCACCACCACTAGTCGATAATTGAGGTGTTCGCTCATGGCCGTTACATTTTGTCGCAGAATTGGTCAAAACAAAGGGATTCGTGATGAGGTTTAAGACTTTCTATCGAAAGGCTGTGCCGATTGTCTGCATTGCCGTTTTTTTCGGAGCCTGCTCCGCACCGCCACAGGTATCTAGAACTCCGACACTATCGGAGCCTACTGATGCGCCGTACAAAAATGTTTTGGTGATATGTCTGGCCTCGTCGTTTGACTCGCGTCGTTACCTCGAGAAAGAAGTAGTGAAGAGGATATCCGAACGTGGCGCTCAGGCAGTCGCCAGTACGTCCATGATGGATAGCAAGACACCGGCAACGCGAGAGACCTTTTTGGCAATGGTGGAGGCGACTGGTGCCGACGCAGTGTTGGTTACGCAGTTGGTGAATCTCGACATTGAAGCCAAGAAAAAGGATAGGAGGCCCCAGGCCACCTACAATTTCAGGCCGACCTATTACTACAATGTTTGGAGTGTCGAATTGGAGGAGTATGTAGAACCACAGGCTACGAATTACGAATTTTCGTTGGTGTTGGCGACGCAAGTTTACTCGGCGCTCTCCAAAGACGTCGTTTGGGCGATCGAGTCAAAGTCCAAGTTCGGTCGGGACTATGATCACCTAAGGGACTATTCAATCTATGAGGATGAGGCAGCGGCGATCGTCACTCAATTGTCGAAAGATAGATTGATCGTTCGCTAAATCACCAGATTGGGACAATCCTACAGAGAGCGCCGGCTCTTGTCCGAAAGCTGCCCGTCGCGAAGGCATTTTTCTGATTGATCGAACGTCTCCATTACTCCCGATAGCGGTCGTTCAGCTGATAGGATATTGAAGGGTCGGAAATGACCCAAAACAGACTTTCGTTGTTCCTGCGGTTAACCGCTATTGCCGCTCTTGTCGAGCTGGACTATAGAGGGCCAGTGCGCGCTGGTTTCAAAATCCTTGACGGTGGACTATCACTGGCCCGGCATCATGGGGCGATATATGGACGAGAAATATTTCATTTGGAATGGCCGTCTCGGGCCAATCATGCTTTCGATCTCTAATGCGACATTTACACCGTCGACGGTCTCGGCCCTTATAGCGAACGAGTTGGACATACAGAAAGGCGACTCGATTATCGACGTCGGGTGCGGTGCGGGGATCCTATCTATCATTGCTGCCAAACTCGGCGCCAAATCCATCGCTGCAGTTGACAAGAGTCCTGACGTGGTCGAGGTTGGGACCCACAACGCCCAATTGAATAGAGTCGCTGATCAAATCATGTTCTACAACGGCGATTTGTTTGGCCCGTTTTCGGATGATATCCAATTCGACGTTATTATCGGTGACGTGTCTGGCATACCGGATGCCCTTGCCGACAGCAGTGGATGGTTTCCCTTAGGTAGGGGTGGTGGCGTAAGCGGAAGTGAACTTCCGATCCGAATGTTGCAGAATGCTGCCAGTCGCCTATCCAGGCGAGGTCGGCTTCTTCTGCCAACCGGTACTCTGCAGGATGAGGCTGCAATTCTGGATACTGCACGTTCACTTTACAAACGAGTTCGCATCCTCAATGAACGGCGCATCCCATTACCCACCAATCTTGCTGAAAGCGAGGTGGTTGCCAATCTTGTCGGCGCCGGCACCATATCAATATCGCCAAAAGGTTCACGGTATTTCTGGGAGGCGCGTGTGTGGGAGATTTCGGCACCGGTCTGAGGTTGGCAGTGTCGAATATCTGGCGTTTTATTACGGTTGTTACCGCCAATCGATCTTTTTGAGATTCTGAATATGACCACCGCCGAAAATGCAATGAAAATCATTCCTCAGTACTACTCTTAAGGACCGTTTCCTCCATACGCTATTATATTGCGCATCAACAGAGTGAGCCCGGTTCAATGCTCTACCTATATTGGCAGACACCTCGCACACGGAGATAGATTTGGCGGACGTGTCGGTGGAACAATTGCGAAAGAAAAGTCTCGGCAATCTGCTCAAGTTGCCGTGGCACGTGTTCCGAATGTTGCTTATCAGCTACAAGTACCGGTTTTGCGCTTTGGTTGGTGGTTGGATTGATAAAGAGGGCTGGTTGGAGTACCGCACCTCAAGTCTCTATGGTCGCGCCTTGCTCGCTTACATGGGGCACGAAGTCGAGGTGAAAGGGCTCGAACACCTTGACGGGCTGGAAGGCAACTACGTTGTGGCAGCCAACCACGCCAGCTACCTCGACTGGCCGCTGTTACTCGCGTACTTTCCCACACACCTGCGCTTCATTGCCAAAAAGGAGCTGACCCACATTCCGGCGCTCGGATCCTATGCGGCAAAACGAGGCATCCTAATCGATCGCGGTGGCAGCAAAGCGGCGTTCGCCAAGATCGAGCAGGGCATTACCGACAGTGATCCAACCCCCATTTTGATATTTCCGGAGGGTACGCGCTCTGCGGACGGTCAGCCCAGGAAGTTCAAGCGGGGTGGCCTAGCGCTCTTTTGCAAATACGACTGGCCGATCGTACCAGTCACCATCACCGGCACGCACGAATATCTTCCTCGTGATGCGGTGATGTTTAAGTCAGGCGGCCATTTTACGATGATTGTTAGTAAGCCACTTTATCGCAAAGACTTTAATAGTGATGACGCCCTTATTGGCGCCGTTCAAGAAAGAGTTCATCAGATCTTTCACGAGGTCGCGGCGTAATGGCTAGGTGACAGGCCGCTTCTGGCCGTTAGCCGGCTGTCAATTTCGTGATTTCAATGGTGTCTGAATGACCGCTTCGGGTGAAAGCGGACATTGCTGCTAAGTACATCCCAGGATTGACCACATCTTCCCGCATGGGAATATCTGGAGGATGACAAAGGCAAACTTGGCAATAGTCAGGGATGCCAAAGCAACGGATCCTCGCTTCCTCAGCGACATTCCTATGCCACGAAAGTCTCCGAGATCGCAGGGCTGCCACTATTTGGCGATGCAGGAGATTAACCATGAATATGATCACTGGACGCATTTCCCTGAAAGTAATTTGGATCTCTATCCTTGCGTTCTCAGTTGTCTTTCTGGGATTAGTAACGGAAGTACGGGCAGAAACGTTCACGCTTGACTTCAACTCACTTCCAAGCAATCAGGGTTGGACGTATCGCGGAAGCCCCTTGATGGAACAAGAAACGTATATCGTGGATGGTTCCAGCCTGTTACAAACAACCGTCGGTTCGGGTAGCGCTACTGCGAGTTACCGAATGGACAATATCGTAAATTCCAGCGAACCAATGACGCTGTCTTTTACTTCGCGAGTTCTTAGCCACGAGATACTAACCGGGGGGAACCTTGGTTGGAGCTTTTACTTTCAAATCTATGACCTTGCGGCGATTCTTCGACTCGGAATGACCGACAACGCTGTAATCGTCAATGGCCAAAGCTTCAATTTGGATACGACGGTTTTCCATGACTTTGTATGGGAATATCTTCCTGGCGGCGATTACGAATTTTTTGTGGACGGACTTTTATTGACATCCGGAAATAGCTTTATCCAAAGTGGAGAGAATTTCATCTCCTTCGGTGACAGGACGTCGAATGAGAACGCAGATGTTGAAATCACGGCATTTTCCTTCTCCGTGGTATCTGGCGCTGTTCCTGATGTCAATGTTCAAAAATCAGTTAATAACCTTTATCCGATGGCGAATGAGCCCGTCGAGTTTACCGTAGAGGTAAGCAATGTTGGAATTGGTACGGCTTCAGACTTAATAGTTGTCGATCAACTGCCGGTGGAGATGAGTATCCCGTCCGGCACGGCCCCATTTACAAGTGTTGGCAGCTACGACCCAGCCACTGGAGAATGGGCTATCGGCGATTTGGACGTGGGCGTCGAAGCGGTTCTCGTTGTGCCGGCGGTTGTGACCGATCTTCAAGCGGCTGCCTGTGTTGTAAATTCCGCAGTGGCAAGCCATCCAAGAGATCTCAATAATGCCAACGATGTGGCACTCGCTGTCATCCACCAGAACGACATCGTCCACTGTGTAGATCTTGAGGTGAATTTCGGAATCTCTAGTGATTCGCATCCGATTTTCCCGTCCTGTAATTCAGAGGATCGATATCAAGGTGACGCTGAAATTACCAACCATGGACCCGACGCGGCCCGAAACGTCGTCGTGACGATTACGCAAAATCCAGTCGTCGGCCCAAATTTACGCTTCGATGATGCCGACTGCAGCAACGCTCCTGCCGCCCAATGCAACATCACCGGGATCGCAGTAGGAGAAACGGTAACGATAGATGTGACGTCGGATCTTTATCAAAGTCACAACTCCTTGACACAGACTATTTCTGTGGGCGCAATAACGAGCGATTCGGAATACTATCCGTCGAACAACAATCCAAGCGCTAGCGGCTCGGCAGGAGGCTTCTCCAGTTGCGTGGAACCTGACTTCCCGGATATTCCTACCCCGTTCTCCGGTGGTGGTGGCTGCTTTGTTGCTACAGCAGCCTATGGCTCTCCTCTGCATCCACATCTCGACAGCCTACGGGATTTTCGCGACCGCTTCATGGTGACCAACCGCCCCGGCCGTGCCCTAGTGCGCTTTTATTACCTTCATTCACCACCATTGGCGGATCTTATGGCGGACCGTGACTGGTTGCGTGCCATCGTACGAGGAATGCTGATACCGATCGTATACACGATCAAATATCCGGGTTTGGCGGCACTGTTGATTCTTGGCCTGATCGCAGTTGCTATTGCTCGCCGGCAGCGGCGTCTTGCGGAGGCTGCGCAATTTGAGAGCCACACAATGATCGCTTCTGGCCGTTAGCGGACACGTTGCGGCTATCGTCTGGACTGGATCTCATGTCTGTTTGCAACCCAAAACGGCCATTCCACTCGGCGTGATCTAGTCTTATTCCAATGGCGGCGTAAGCCCCAAATTGATCCTTGAACTTACCATTGGGTACGTTAGCTTAAGGAGTCGTCCTTCAAGAATCCGACCTGCTAAGATACGGGCTAATTCCTTAGAACCAGAGGGTGAAACATGAATTTGGGAGCGTTTTCGGTGAGTCTTGCCGTCAAAGACCTGGCCGCATCAAAGGATTTCTATGAGAAACTTGGGTTCGAATCATTTGGCGGCGATCAAGAACAAAATTATTTGATTCTCAAAAATGGCGATCACGTACTTGGCCTTTTCCAGGGTATGTTTGAAGAAAACATACTGACGTTCAATCCCGGTTGGGACCAAGGCGGCAACGAACTCGACTCGTTCACCGACGTGCGCGAGCTACAACGCGAGTTGAAGCATCGAGGCATTGCGCTCGGTAGTGAAGCTGACGAATCGACATCCGGTCCAGCGAGTTTAATGCTTGCCGACCCCGACGGTAATCAGATTCTTATCGATCAGCATCGATAGTGCGTTAGGCGCGTCCGCTGTCGACCTGACGCGGACACTTATAAAAGTCCCTACAACAATCAGATATTCCTCTGATTGACGGTCTTCTCCGCGCGTGTGGGAATACCACTTCGTACGACAAGAACGGCGATCCTCGCCACGTCTTAGCGACGATCATAATTCCGGCATAGATTCATTAGGAATTAATCAACCTAGGATCATCAATATTGCGCTTGGATTTCATAAGTTTGAGCCTCGCCGAAATCCAATCGGCGCTCAACCAAGGGGAGATAGCATCATGACTATCAAGACGAAAAATTTTCGATTTAGTTGGCTGGCAGTATTGCTCCTGGCAATACCAGCCATCGCTGCGGCTGAAAACGAAGGAGTTCGTTACTATGTGTCAGTAGGCACGTCGCTCTCCGTCGGGATTCAACCCGATGCCGAAGGCGACAATCAGCGCACCAATGACGGCTATCCGGACCAGCTATTTGACATCATTGAGCCACAATTTCGCAAGATTCGGCTCGTTAAGCTCGGCTGCCCCGGAGAGACGACCGTGACCATGATGGCAGGTGGGATCTGCACCTATCCGAAGGGAGCTCAGCTTGCAGAAGCCGTCAATTTCTTACACGCCCACAAGGACAAGGTGGAGCTCATCACGATTGATATGGGCATTAATGATGTCATTTCAGCCGACTGCATTGATGGCACCGAAGTGAATCTCAACTGCATATTCGACGCGCTTGCTCAAATCTCCAACAACATGCCTGTGATCCTGGCAGCATTACGCGAGGCCGCGGATCCCGAAACACCCATCATTGGCATGAATTACTACAATACGTTTCTGGCCGCCTGGTTAACCGGACCGGATGGCATGGATTTGGCCATGCAGTCAGCGGGCCTGGCGAGCATTCTGAATGACCTCGTGCTCGGTTCGGCTGACACCGGCCTCGGTGTTTACGGGGCCTTCGGTATTCCTGTGGCGGACGTAGCTGGGGCGTACCAGTCGAATGAGTTTGCGACGCTGGTTCCTTTTCCGACTCCGGATAGTCCGTTCATGATACCGCTTAACGTTGCGATCATTTGTCAACTGACGTACATGTGCGTCCCACCGCCTGTCGGCCCGAACATCCACGCTAATCCGACCGGCTATGGTGTCATAGCGGCAACGTTTGCTGCGAAGTTCGACGATGGATGATAATGACGGCTGATTTACACGCGATGTCAGCAAATCTGGAAACCGCGGCTCCAATAGCGCGGTTTCTTTTGGCCACTAGTGGCTGAATTCAGAGACCGTACCACCTATTACACGGCGTGTTACCAACTATTTCTAAGCTCGCGCAGTTTTAGAAACACGCTACGCTGATCCGGCGTGTCGCCGATCTCCGGAAACTGCTGCTGCAGGCGTTCGATAACGGTCGGGCTGTCGAGACGAAAAAACGTATTTATCTCGCGTTCCTTGCCGATGGTCGTGACCAGCGCATCGTTTGGATCCTGATCCTCGTAATCCGTGATCATCTGTTTTGCCGTCGCGTTATCAGGCTCGCGGTCCAGCGTAAATTTCAGATTGTTGATCAGGTAGTCGTGGCCGGGATAAATCAGCGTGTTGTCATCGAGCGTTTGCAGCTGCCGGTCGAAGGTCTCATACAACTCTTCCGGATGTCCGCCGTTGTGACAATTACCGGCGCCGGCGTTGAACATCGTGTCGCCGCAGAATAGCGCTGGCTGGTCCGTTTTCGACAACAGACAGATATGGCTCATCGTGTGGCCGGGCGTATCCAGGCACTCAAGGTCCACCGATTTGCCGACCCGAATGACGTCACCAGCACCAACGCCGCGGCTCATGTTAGGAATACGCTTGCCGGCGTTCTTGTGAGCAATAATCTTTGCGCCGGTTGCTTTGACCATGCCTGAGTTGCCGCCGGTATGGTCGCCATGCTCGTGTGTGTTTAAGATTTGCGTGATCGTCCAGCCCTTGTCCTTGGCAACCGCAAGGCATTTCGAGTAATCGAGCGGGTCAATCGCCAGCGCATCGCCGGTCTCGGGACAGGCGATCAGGTAATTGAAGTTACGATACGCGTTGCCGGTCCAGACCTGTTCAACGAGCACGGCTTAGTCCTCCACGAGCCTTTCGTAAACACGCTGGCCGCCGACCCAGGTCTGCAGCACTTTGATGTCGTCGATTTGGGACGCCGGTATATTGAAGTAATCGCGATCGACAATAATAAAATCGGCCCATTTGCCGTCTTCGAGGCTGCCCATACGGTCTTCCTGATGCGCGGAGTACGCCGCCGCCAGCGTGAATGAATGCAATGCCTCGGCGCGTGTCAGCGCTTGATCGGCGTACCAGCCGAATTCCGGCAACCGATCTCGATCTTGGCGTGTCACGGCGGCATGCAATCCTAAGAATGGATTCGGCAGCTCGACCGGAAAGTCCGAGCCACTCGCGATAACGGCGCCGGATTCGAGTAAGCGCCGCCACGCATAGCCGCCTTTGATACGTTCCGGTCCGATACGATCTTCGGCCATGTTCATGTCGCTGGTCGCATGGATCGGTTGCATTGAGGCAATGACGCCAAGTTCGGCAAATCGCGGAATGTCTTCGAGTGAAATAATTTGCGCATGTTCAATGCGATTTCTGAGCGGCGAGGGCGTGCCGTTCTGAGCTTTCTCAAACGCATCGAGCGCCATGCGGTTGCCGAGGTCGCCGATCGCGTGAATGCCTACCTGAAAACCCATTGCATTCGATTTTTCGACGTAGCGATCGAGTTCGTCCTGCGTGTGAAACGGCAAGCCGCGATTCTCGACGTCATCGGAGTAAGGCTCGATCATTGCAGCACCACGGCTGCCGAGCGCGCCGTCCGAGTAAATTTTGACGGCCTGAATGTCGAGTCGATCATTACCGTAGCCTTGGAGCGGTTTACCAATCGCGTCGAGATTGCTACCGGCATCACTGATCATCGCGTAGATGCGCATATCGAGTTCGGCGTCGTCAGCCATCGATATCAACACTTCCGCCTCGCTAATATTGATGCCGGCATCATGCATGCCGGTCATGCCGAGCGACGTGAGCAGCTGGATCGCGTTTAAATACGCGTCGCGAATGTTATCTTTCGTCGGTGTCGGCAGGTGCCGCTCGAGACTGTCCATTGCTTTGTCGACGAGCACACCGGTTGCGTGCCCGCTGCTGTCGCGAATGATCTTGCCGCCGATGGGATCGGGCGTATCGTCATTAATGCCGGCAATTTCAAGTGCCTTGCTGTTCGCCCAGCCGGCATGACCATCAATGCGCCCCAACCATACCGGTCTGTCGTCAACGACAGCGTCGATATCAGACGCTGTCGGAAATTCCTTAACCGGCCACAGCACCTGGTTCCAACCGCGGCCCTGTATCCAAGCTTTACGCGGATTCGCCGCGGCGTAGGCCGCGATTCGTGAAACCGCGTCGTCTAAATTCGGCGTGCCCGTTATATCTAGGCTAACGGTTAGAAAGCCCTGCCAATAAAGATGCGCGTGTGCATCGATGAGCCCCGGCAGCAAGGTCTTGCCCCAGCCATCGATCCGACTGGCCTTTGGGTAATTTGAAAGCAACGCGCTGTCGCCGGTCACAACAACTCGGCCTGCATCGTCAAACACGAGGACTGAGAATTCGCGGATGCCATCGTTCGTTGAGGTGTAGCCGACGACGTTGTGGATTGCCGTTTCGGCGCCAGCAAGGGCCGGAAGTAACATGAGGAATACGGTACAAAGCACTGATTTAGTTTTATTTTTCAATTTACTGACCTGCTGTTGTGGGCGCAACAAACTGCATTGTAATGGGAAATCGTTTAAAAGCACTTTGCTTTGACGTTAATTATGGTCACGATCTTGTGTAATGTTCGACGCGTCGAAACGTGTGATCGAAAAAATGACAATAACAAGAGACACATTACTGGTTTTGGCGCTCGTCGTGCTGTGTGGCTGCGCCACCGGCAAAATCGAAATTCCCGACGATGTCGATACTCGCATCGCAGCGATTAATGCGCGCTACGTATTTGCCGATATGCACGCCCACCCAAGCCGTTTTCATCGCGAGAATATCGAGACCATCACGGCGGAGGAAATCGATATCTACCGTCGCAACCACATGGATTTGGTGGTGGCCAATATCAGCAGCGATATGGCGTTTAGTGGCGGCTACACGAATCGCGACGGCAGCCGGATTGACAAAGGGGAATACAAGCCCGAACCCGGCGAAGCGTTCAGCCTGGCAATGGACCGGTTGGGGCGACTCAATAAAACGATTGAGCTGGGTTATGCCGTGCATGCGGCCAGTCCGACTCAAGTTATTGAGGCAAGACAGGCTGGACATGTCGCCGTCTTACCGGCGCTCGAAGGTGCGGATGCACTGGAAGGGAGCATCGATAATTTTCGCGCGATGCATGCGCAAGGACTGCGACTGTTGCAGATTGTGCATTTCCGCGCCAACGAGTTGGGACACATACAGACGTATCCGTATTCACCCGGTGGCCTTACAGAATTCGGGCGTGAGGTCATTCGCGAGGCGAACACGCTCGGCATCGTCATTGATCTTGCGCATTCGAATACTGAGACGATCATGGACGTACTGGAGCTCTCCAGGCACCCAGTCATATTCAGCCACGGCGGTGCCCGCGGTATGTTCGAACAGGATCGCGCGGTCAGCGACGATGAGATACGTGCGATTGCGGCCCGCGGCGGTGTTATTGGTATCTGGCCACACGGTCGCTACATCGAAGACGTCGCAGCGCTGGTCGACTTCATCGAATATGTGATCGACATCGGCGGTATCGATCACGTTGGCATAGGTTCGGACTTGCGTGGCACGTCGGCGCTGAGTAAGGGATTCGGTAATGAAGCTAATTTCCGTGCGATTGCTATGGAATTACTTGAGCGTGATCATAGCGACGAGGCCGTCGGCAAGATCATGGGCGGTAATTTCTTCCGAGCTTGGCAGACCGTGGTGGGGAGCGACTAGGACGAATGTCAGTTGGAGCCCTATAACGTGACGAATCAGAGTACTTGGCTTCGAACCTGGTACTACTTGAGATGATGTCATCGGCTGACAAAAACTCATCGATTGAGTGGGTCGGGAAATCGATCCGAGTGCTAGGTAAATCCCCGAATTGACGCGATCCGTCTTGGGGCTTACGCTTTTTTTACGTCCGAAATTGGCAAACCTGACTGCAGTCAGTGACGTATTGCCGCAAAGGAGAAAACTCATGTTTACCCGACAGGTTGCCGTGCTCATTGCCAGCGCGGCTTTCGTTCAATTGGCTTCCTGTGGTGGCAGCAGCGGCGGCGGAACGCCTCCACCACCACCACCACCCCAGCCTGCGGTAACACTACCGATCACAGCCGATAACGCTCAAGACATCACCGCAGACGTTCTGCAAGCGATTACAGCGACCATAGATCTAATCGAAATTGTCGATGTCATTGGACTTCCTGTTATCGCCGGTACGGATTCCGGCCTCGCAAAGACGCTGCCCAGCGACATATTCACGGAAATCGTGCCTTGCGATACCGGTGAGGCCACGGTTACTTGGAATGATGCTGATAACAACCTAACGATATCCACCGGGGACACATTCGATGTCGCGTTCAGCATGTGTTTCTTTGCCGATGCAGGTGCGACGCTCGACGGTGCATCGTCGCTCACCAACTTGGTTGTTACTGGCGATCCATTCAACCAGATCGCGCCTTGGGGACTGGCGATAACTTTCGGCTTCGACAATCTGTCCGCTACGGACATCTCGGGCCCGGCAGCGATAGACGGTAGCCTAGATCTTGACTTGAGCAGCGATGACAATGTGATCGTTAATCTCGCTATTGACACTGCCTCACTAAGCGTACAAGAATCCGGCATCACCGCAACGCTAAGCGATTATGTGCTGACGGAGACATTTGATCAGAACGCTTTGACCCAAGTCATTAACACCGCCGGTACATTGACCAGTTCCTTGTTGGAAGGCACTGTCACATTTGACACATTGCAGGACTTCGTCGTGATTGGTGACGATAATCCGTCCTCAGGTCAGATGCTGATCAGTGACAGTAGCTCCAGTGTTCTGGTTACTGTGCTCGACAACATCAATATCCAGCTTGATATCGATCTCGACCTGGACGGCATGATCGACGAAACGATTGTTGTGTCTTGGACCGACCTCGATATCGACTGATTAACGGGACGAACGAGGGCATTGCTCGTAGGGCCATCTCACAATACGATGGTCCGTCATGGATAACGAGCAGGCCAGCGATATGACCGCCCGTCGTCAACGCCGAAGACTTTCACTCAGTGAATAAGACACTGTGGATTACGCTTTGCGTCGTCGCATTTGTGGCGGCTCTAATCATTACTGCCCCAATGGGCATCGAGCGATACGCTGAGGCCTGGTTACGTTCTCAGGGTGTTCCCGAGCCCGCTATCGAAGACGTAGACTTCAACCCGTTCACTGGTGTGTTGCGGATCGAATCACTTTCATTCTCGGATCCGGCAGGTGCGCCCGGCGAAATCGGATCTGTGGTGGCGAACGTTGAATGGACGAAGCTGCTGGCTCGTCGGCTTTTACTTTTGGACGTGGCGATCAATGGGGGCCAGATCGATATCCGCAAACTAACGGACGATAGATACGCGTTCGGTGGGCTGCGTCTTCCGCTAACCGAGACACCGGAACAGGAAACGATTTCGGAACCGAATGATGAGGGCGGAGATTGGGGCCTCGGATTGAGGAATGCCACCATTGAAGATGTCGAGATCAGTTATCGCGATGAGCTTCTAAACAGCCAACTGACATTGCGCCGGATTGCACTCGATAGTCTGGCGACATGGGAAACCGAGCGCACGTCGGAACTTGTGGCGGACTTCCAGTTGGACGGCGCCGACATCACCATCTCGGCCGACGCATTGCCGTTTGCGCTGGAATCGAGCCTTAGCTCTAAAGTAACGGTTGACCGAATTCTCTTCGATGCGTACGCAGCAGTCCTTGATACCGTCGAGATCAATGATGCACACGGTGCACTGTCTCTGGATCTGTCAACGACGGTTCGCCGCGGACAGGATGGCGCCGTTCATATTGAGACCGCGGGCACGGTAGACCTCAACGATGTTGCAGTCACCTTGCCGATGGCGAACGTTCAGAACGATCGGTATGTCTGGACCGGTAATGTATCTGCGACAATATCAGGCGACCCGGACATCGAGCCGGTTTATGCCGGTACATATGGCGTTGTTGTGGAAGGCCTGACGATTCGGCATCGCGACAAACCGATTCGTCTCGTGTCCGCCCAGGAACTCACTATTGACGATGCCGTCATCAATGGCTTGGACCAAATCAACGTTCAAAACATCACAATGAAGTCGTTGCAGCTTCTGCAAAGCGACGACGCGGACAATGCCACGATCGATATCCGTCATAGCACTCTGGACAATATCGAGTTCGCGAGTCAGGCCAGAGTTACGATCGAGCGAGCGAACTTTGACGCCGCCGTAGTACAGGTGGAACGCGAACAAGGCGGGAAAATCAAGCTGGTCTCCGAAATTCTCAGTGATTTCGCGCAGGTACCGAAGGAGGGCACAGACGAATCTGCAGCACCACGGGGGGAAGTCAGTACGGCGGATACGACGGACTTTCGATTTCTTATCGATCAACTTGATATCGGCGGTGATAGCCGCGTTCATTTTCGCGATACGGCGGTCGCACCGCCTCATTCGAGCCAGTTCGTGGTGAAGAATTTGCGGCTGATGGGCTTCGGCAACGTTGACCCGCAGCAATCCGCGCACATCGTGTTTGATGTGGAGCAGGACGACTCGGCGTCCTTCATCGGTGAGGGCGATTTCCGCTGGTTTGACAAACAGCGCAGCGGGGACTTAACGATGTCCTTGAAGCGCTTCGATCTTACTCAGCTGTCCCCCTACTTGCCTCGCTACCATGTCCAGCGCGGCCGGCTGTCACTCGAATCTCACGCCAAAATGGCCGGCGATGCACTGGATGTCGAAAATTCAGTGCTGTTGGAGAAGCTCAAGCTGTCGGATAAGTCCGCCGGTGACAAAGACTTGCTGGGCGAAGGTATGGCGATGCCGCTGGATGTCGCGCTTGACTTATTGCGAGACAGCGATGATCGCATTCAGCTCGAGCTACCGATCTCCGGAAGCATCAAAGATCCCAAGTTTGGGACTGGCGACATTCTCCGTGCCGCCACGCAAAAAGCGGTGCAGCAGGCTGCATTAAGCTATGTAACAAAAACGCTGCAGCCACTTGGGACGATCTTATTCGTTGCAAAAATAGCTGGGCGAGCGTCACGTCCCAGATTCGAACCGGTGCTATTTGACGCAGGAGACGAGCAACTTACGGCGCAAGCGCGCGAATATCTCGAGAAAATCGCACAGCTGTTGTCGGAACGTCCGAGTCTGAGCATCACCTTCTGCGGCATATCTACGGCGGAAGACTTGGACTATCTCAGGGCTCAAATGCCGCCGGTTGCAGAGGCTGGGACCGAAGAGATTGCCGATTTGCCGACATTCGAGGCCGAACGCTTTGAGCTTGCCCAGGCACGCGGCGCGGCAATTCATGATTATCTTACGGTTGAGCACGCAGTGGACGGCGAGCGCCTATTTCGCTGTCGGCCAACTGTCGAGAGTGATGGCGAGGAAGGACCGCGAGTAGAGATTACGCTCTAAGCCAACGACCTATCGAGACGCGTAATCTACGCTGCGCAGCGCCTTTTCATTTTCGCAATTTTGTTATCCAGTGCATCTGAACACGGCCTCTTCGCATCTCTAGTAGTATCAACGTCGAAAATTGGAGCAGAAAAATGGGTGAAGCAGCGGGCCTCGCCGCCTTGGGATTTTGGCTGTTTCTTGCGGCCGTCGTGGTTGCAGGAATTTGGTTTGATTCGCGAAAACGCGAATCTCAGCAAGAAACCCTGCGCCGAGTCGTAGAAAGTGGCCAGGACATTGATCCGGCAATGGTCGACAAGTTATTGGCTGCCGGCGCAGGGCGGGACCGCATTGATCGGGAATTAAAGGTAGCCGGCCTGATTGTCATCTTCGTTGCACCAGGCCTTGCGCTTTTGGGGTGGTTCCTGTCCGCGTTGCGGGAGGAGCTCCTGGGGGTGATGCTGGGCGTTGCCCTGCTGGTAGGCTTTGTCGGGGCCGGGTTGTTAGTGGCTGGCAAGGTTTCCGAACGTTGGTACCGCGAAGACCAAGGCTGATTGATGCCGGTAGCACCCGGTCATTACGCCGAAGGTCCGGAAGCGCTTGTGGTGAGCCTTGCATTGAAAGGCGATCGCGATGCATTTGCGGAACTGGTACGGCGACGTCAATCCTGGATTCGCAACCTGATGCATCGATGTTCCGGCGACGCAAGCCTGGCAGACGATTTGTCACAGCAGGTATTCCTGCAAGCGTGGCGCAAGATTCGGCAACTCAGAGAGGCGGACAAGTTCGGTAGTTGGTTAAAGCAACTTGCCATCAACGAATGGCTACAGCACCGACGGAAAAACGATGCCTTGCGAGGTGCTGAGGGCGAGGAGGACATCAAAATGTCGCGGCACGACGCAACGTCCGTTGCCATCGACCTGGACCAAGCAATGGCGGTTCTGCCTAGGCCCGTGAGTCTTTGCATCGTTCTGTCCTATTACGCGCGCATGTCCCACGCCGAGATTGCGCAGTTAACCGATCTTCAACTGGGCACAGTCAAATCACATATTCGACGCGGTAGCGAGCGCCTGCGCGAGTTGCTGTCCGCTTATAACGAATCTGCCAATGCGGAGGACGTGGTATGAATGACGAACGGGATCCCCTGCTGGAAACATTGTTTGCGCAGGTGGAGCGCGAATTGGTGGAGGACGATTTCACGGCGCAGGTGATGGCGCAAGTTGAAAAACGTCGCCGAAATGTGTTGATTGGACGGCTTGCTATCGTTGCACTTTTTGTTGCCCTCGAGTTGCTATTGTCTGCTCCGCTGCAGAATTCCGTCGGTATTATTACTCAGGTTTTGAGTACATCGCTGATCGAGGTTGAGAACGAGTGGCTGGCGCTGATCTTTGCACCGCTTAACAGTGTTGCAGGCCTGATCGGCATGTTGCTCTTGGGATTACAGTATCTTTATCGACGAATGATGCGCTGAAACCGGCCGGGTCTGAAGGCCAGCAATTCGGTAGACTTTCCCCATAGTAAAAACGACGGCAATGTATCAATGACCTGGATCCACACTATTACGTATGACGACTCCGCGGGCGAGCTCAGGCAACTGTACGATCGCATAAAGGGCCCAAACAACAACGTCGACAACATAATGCTCGCGCACAGTTTGCGCCCGCATTCGATGCAAGGTCACATGACCCTGTACAAATATGTCTTACATCATCCGCGCAATACTCTACCGAAAGCGTATCTCGAGGCGATCGGTGTGTACGTGAGTTCACTGAACAACTGCGACTATTGTGTTGAACACCACTTCGCTGGTATGGCGCGTCTACTTGATGACGCGGCGCGTGCTGATGCCATGCGACAAGCCTTGGAAAAGCAGCGCCCGGAAGATGCTTTTGACGGAGCCGAATTGGCCGGCCTCAATTACGCAAGCAAGCTGACGCTGACCGCAGATCAGGTGACTGCGTTCGATATCGAGACGTTGCGACAGGCAGGCCTTGACGACGGTAAGATTCTCGAAATCAATCAGGTGACCGCTTATTTCTGCTATGCCAATAGGACCGTGCTAGGGCTTGGCATCGACAAGAAGGGGGACATTATTGGTTTGTCGCCCGGAGATTCGACGGATGCTGACAACTGGTCGCATGCCTGACATTGACTAAATCACGATTGAATTAGGGTGCCGGGATATCGTGTCACTCGGTAAAGCGCATTAACTCGATCAGATTGAACTATTCTCTGGTTAATGTGACTTTAATTGGGTAGTTTCCATTATTCCCATCCGGATTGTGGGGCCGAAAGTTTCAACTGGAATTAATAATTCGAAGAGCGGGGCAGTTAGCATGATTCCTATGTTAAAGAATAAGCAAGGCACCTCCGCAGTCGCTATCGCGGTTGCGCTGGCGTGCTCGCCGCAAGGCTATGCACAGGACAGCAATGACGAGGGCACACTAGAAGAGATTGTTATAACGGGATCTCGCATTCGAACAGGTCGACAGGCTCCGTCAATACCGATCGATACGGTAAGTGCGGACGACATAAAACTCTCCGGTTATCAGAATGTCGAGGAAGTGCTGAACAACATGCCGCAGTTCGTGCCTTCGCGAACCGCGTCCACAAACTCCACGGCGGATCCGAATGCGACCGGCGCAGCCACTCTAGACCTTCGGGGCCTCGGGGGGCAGCGCACCCTTGTATTGGTCAATGGTCGACGCTACATGTTCTTTGATTCCAGTCAGAGAACCGATATCAACAACATTCCAGCCTCGCTCATTGAGCGCGTGGAAGTTGTCACGGGCGGTGCATCCGCGGTTTATGGATCCGATGCTGTGGGCGGCGTCGTCAACTTCATTCTGCGCGATGACTTTGAAGGCGTTGAGATACGCTCGCAGCTCAATCAGACGAGTGAAGGCGACGGCGACGTTTTCGATGTTTCCTTGACGCTCGGCGGCAATTTTGCCGGCGACAGGGGCAACGCGGTAGTCGCATTCAATTATCTCGACCGCGATCCGATCATGACGACCGATCGCAGTTTCTCAGAAAGCGTGCTGACCGATGTGACCGACACGAGTGGCAATCGGGTCCTAGGTCCCGGCGGTAGCAGCTTTGTGCCGAACGGACGCTTCACCGGTCTTCCGACTGACCCTGCAGACATTGCGGCTATCCCTGGGCTGGACGCCGCGTACGCCGCGGCCGGACTCACGGGCATCGACGGCAATGGATTTATTCCGGACAGCAGTGGCATGACCCAACGACCATTTGTTCGTCCTGACGATCTTTATAACTACACTCTCGACAACTTCCTGCGCATTCCACAGGAACGTTATACGTTGACGATGCTCGCAGACATCGAAGTCAGCGACACTGCGACAGTCTTCTTCGAGGGAGCGTACTCGCATAACCGAACAACCACAGGTTTCGCACCCGCATTCATCAATGAGGTGTTGCCAATCGAAGTGGCCAACCCGTACATCAGTACAGAACTTAGCGATGTGTTGCAGCTCATTGATGGCAGCGAAGCTGGTGCGGCTGCCAATGACGGACTGGTTGGTCTCGGCGTCCGCCGCCGCCTAGTCGAAACGGGGGCACGTCGCAATCAAGATACCCGCAACGCCTTTAGAGCATTGGTGGGCCTTGAAGGCAGTTTTAACAACTATGACTACAACGCGTATTATTCGTACGCGCGGTCGGACAACACGCAGATCCAACAAGGTAATGTGTCGAGAGCGGCATTTGCCTCAGGCATATTATCCAGCGGCGGCGCAGACCCAATCGTGAATCCGTTCGGTCCGAATATTTCTGCGGCGGGTGTCGACTTTATTGATATCGCGGCTACCAATGTCGAGGCGACAGAGCTTGACGTATTTGGTGGGACAATAAGTGGCGATGTTTTCGAAATGCCGGCAGGTCAGTTTGCCGCCTTAGTCGGGACCGAGTGGCGTTCCAGCTCTGTTGACTTCACTCCGGATGAGGCTTTGCTAACTGGAGACGTGGCTGGCTTCAACGCCATCGACCCGGCGTCTGGTGAAATCGATGTCTGGGAGTTGTTCGCGGAGTTTCGCGTGCCGCTGTTGACTGACGTATCAGGTATTGAGGCCTTAGACGGAACGGCCGCGTATCGGTACTCGGATTACGACCTCGATCAAACCGGCGGCGTAAATACGTTCCTGCTTGGATTGGACTGGAAGGTTAACCAGAGTTTGGCCTTTGGTGCACAATTCCAGCGTGCAATTCGTGCTCCGAGTGTCGGCGAAGCGTTCGGTGGGCAGCGCTTGTTCCCGGTTAGCGCATCGGATCCCTGCGCCGACCCGTCTGCCGCGACGGATGCGACCATTCGTGCCCTTTGTGAGGCAACCGGCGTCCCGACAGCACTTGTGGGTGATCCAACCATTCAGCCCAACAATGAAATTCCGGGATTGTTCGGCGGTAACCCGAATTTGGGCGAGGAGGAATCCGACACGTTTACACTGAGCGCGATTATCACGCCGGAGGCGATTCCGAACTTGCGCGTATCGATCGATTACTTCGATATTGACGTCGAGGACGCCATCGGCGTATTCGGCGGCTCGGTGGATAACATACTGAGCGTTTGCTATGAGCAAGTTCAGGACATCAATAGTACGGCCTGTCAGGCCGTTGGCCGTAACACTACGTCCGGGGCCATCGATGTACCGAATCCGGTTTTGGCGACGAATGTGAATGTCGGCGGACTGGAAACGTCGGGTATCGATTTGCAGGTCGGCTACAGCATGGACCTCGATATTGCCGGTGGTAGCGAGCTCAGCATTCTGTTCAACGCAACGTTTCTCAATGATTACGATCTGATTCCGATCGCTGATCTAGACACCGTCAACGATTGTTCTGGTGCCTTCGGTCGAACATGCGGCGAACCCAAATCGGAAACAAGAACGAATACGGCGATCAATTGGACCACGGGCGATCTGACCCTGGGCCTGCGGCATCGGTGGCTGGACGACACCACGCTTGATGAAGTGCGATTCGGAGACGACCCCAGCACCAAGGCTGTTCCGGAACTCGACGGTGCGAACTATGTTGACCTTTCAGCCAACTATAACGTCAACGAAAATTTCGAGATCTGGGGTGGAATCATCAACGTCTTTGATGAGGACCCGCCGTTGCTGGGATCGCGGCAGGTTCGCGCTAACACCAGTCCGGACACATTTACTCCGACGGGAACAGAATTCTTCATCGGTGGTTCGTACACATTCTGATGTCACTGTGCGGCGGCAGGCCATTATGGTCTTCCGCTCGCTTGCCCCGCGTAGTCTTGCCCCGTTCGACAACTAGAGTCTGCAATGCAGAAACGGGATGACGCACTCTGGGAATGGAGCGTGTTCTGGCAATCGGATCAGCTGCAGTCCTGCATGCCCGTCAACGAACCCGAAGCATCGGATCAGCTATTTTCATGCTGGCGGGAGTTTTTCGATGCTCTACCGGCGGGTGCGCGCATCCTGGACCTCGGTACCGGCAACGGCAGCTTGGCGACCCAGGCGGTCTCGGTCTCACGAACAAAACGAAAGCGGTTTTCAATTCATGGTGTCGATCTCGCGGATATACAACCGTCGCGATTCGTTACGTCCGCCGCAAACCTGCTGGAGGAGATTACTTTTCATCCGCAAACGCCGATCGAGAAGTTGCCATTCGCTGATGATCACTTTGATGCCGTTGCCAGCCAGTACGCGATCGAGTATTCGCAAACAGAACTAAGTCTGCCGGAAGCACTGCGGGTTCTTAAGCCCGGCGGACGTTTTCGTTTCTTGCTACACGCGGACGATGGCGTGCTTAAAGATCGCTGCCGGCTGCAGTGGCAGCAGGCCGAAAGCATACTCGAAAGCAATCTGTTTCCAGCCCTTGCCGATTTGCTCGAGAAATTTGTCACGGCGGAGTCGCAGAATACAGCGGAGACGCATGCGGCTGCTGAACAAGCCATCGTGGCACTGAAGGTCGTCTTCGACGATCTCGAACGACAGTTTGCCAATAGCGAGAATCGCAGCCTCGTCGACAACTTATTCGCCGCGGTCCGGAGTGTCCCAGGAATGAGAAAGTCACAAAACCTCGAGACGCTGCTCGCAATGACGGACGATATTCGCGACTTGCTTGTTGCGCAGTCGAAACGCCTTCAAGCAATGCAGCACGCGGCGCTGGATGACACAGCAGCGAATGCAATGGCCGATCAATTGAAAAAACTAAACGCGGAAAACGTCACTCTCGAACACGCAACAGCCGGTACGCAGCGACACTGTATCGGCTATTGGTTGTATGGCGACAAGTCGCCGGAGAAAAGCCGAGTGTCGGCATGAAAAGACGAGAATTCCTGGCGGGAGCTGCGTCGTTAACGGGAGTCATCGTCGCGGGTTGCACACCGCCGGACGACACGAATGTGTTGCGCGCTGTTCTGCATGCAGATTTGCAATCGCTAGATCCAATCGTAACGACGATTGGTATCGTGCAACGCCACGCACTGATGACTTACGACTTTCTGTTCGGTCGCGATGCGGCTGGTACGCCGAAGCCGCAAATGGTCGATCGATGGTCAATGAGCGAAGATCGGCTCACATGGGAGTTTTCGCTACGTAAAGGCTTGCAATTCCATGACGGCGCGTCGGTGACCGCGGAAGACGTGGTGGTGTCGCTGCGCCGCTGGGCTGCGCGCGACGCTTACGGCCGCCAGATTTTCGCGGTAACCGAGAGGCTCAGCGCCGTTGACGACCAGCGATTCGTTTGGCAGCTCAACCAGCCGTACGGATTGTTGCTGCATGCGTTGTCCAAAACCGGTGGACCGGTGGCGGCCATTATGCCGGCGCGAATCGCGGCGACCGGCCCGACAACACCGATCGAAGAGAGCATCGGGTCCGGCCCATTCGTCTTCGATCATGATGCCTGGGTGCCCGGGGCAAAGGTCGTGTATCGACGGAATGCGGCGTATGTGCCGCGTGACGAAACGCCGAATGGCACCGCCGGCGGCAAGAACGTGTACGTCGACACCGTCGAGTGGATCAATATCCGTGACCCGCAGTCGGCGGTGCTGGCGCTCGCGAACGGTGAGATCGATTTCGTCGAAAATCCGTCGCCGGAATTTCTGCCGTTGCTACGCGATGCCGGCGTCGTCATTCAGCGTACGGACACGCTCGGTTTTCAGGGAATGCTGCGGATGAACCACCTTCATCCACCGTTCGACGACGAACGTGCACGGCAAGCGTTGCTTTATCTCATCGATCAGGAACGTTACTTGCAGGCGATGTTCGGCGATCCGGAAGTAACGCAAGCCTGCACCGCGTTTTTTGTTTGCGGTTCGCCGCTCGAAAGCGAAGTCGGTTTGCCGGACGGCATCGGCAAGAACCGCGACAAAGCGCGACAACTGATGAAGGAGGCGGGTTACGACGGTCGGCCACTCGTGATACTGCATCCCACAGACATTCAGTTCATGAATCTCGCCACCCTTGTTTTAGCCGAGGATCTCAAATCGATCGGTGTCAACGTCGACCTGCAGGCGATGGATTTCGGTGCCATGGGCTCACGCCGCGTCAACCGCTCTGCGCCCGAGGCTGGGGGCTGGCACATCGGTCTGACCTATTGGCCCGGTGGCAACGTCTCAGATCCCGTCGGCAATGTGCCGATGCAGGCGAATTGCGATCAGGCCTGGCCGGGCTGGCCCTGCGATGCTGAGCATCAGGCGATGATCGACGCTTATCCGTTCGCGCCGGACGACCGCTCACGCCGCGAATTGGCCGACCGCATCCAGGCAAGCGCGTATAAATTGGTGCCGTATGTTCCTATCGGCCAGTGGTTTGCCCCGGTCGCCTACAGCCCGCGCATTTCCGGCGTATTGGCCGTCCCCGGTAGCACGGTATTGTGGAACGTCGACAAAGGGCCTTACCGCCCGATCTGATCCGCTGCCGTGGGTGGCGAAGTCACCAATGGCCCTGACTGTGCAAAATGACACGCCGTCTTGTGGCCGGTCGCCTGAGTCGTGAGTGGCGGCTCCTCGCTGGCACAAATGGCCTGCGCGATAGGGCAGCGCGAGCGAAACCGGCAACCGGAGGGCGGATTGGTCGGGCTCGGAATGTCACCCTGCAGGACGATGCGCTGGCTTGCGGCATCGGGGTCAGCGCTGGGAACGGCCGACAGCAATGCCTTTGTATACGGGTGACGCGGACTCTCGAAGAGACTCTTCTTGTCGGCGATCTCGACAATCTTGCCCAGGTACATAACCGCCACGCGCGCTGAAATGTGTTCGACCACGGCGAGGTCGTGAGCAATGAACAGGTAGGCGACGCCGAATTCCTGCTGTAAATCGACGAGCAGGTTGATTACCTGCGCTTGCACCGAGACATCGAGTGCGGATACCGGTTCGTCGAGCACGATCAATTTCGGTCGCGTTCCCAAAGCTCGAGCGATTCCGATTCGCTGGCGCTGCCCACCGGAAAACTCATGCGGATAACGATCGATCTGATCGGCGCGCAAACCGACGCGCTTGAACAGGTCCTCCAGCTGAGTACGTAATGCGGCGTCCTTTGCAAGACCATAATTTGCGATCGGTTCTGCGACCGACTGTCCAACGGTGCGCCGCGGGTTAAGCGACGAAAATGGATCCTGGAACACAACCTGCAGGTATTGGCGTAACGGCCGCAAGGCACGCCTGGAGGTGCGTGATATATCTTGACCATCCAACTCGACTTTGCCTCGAGTCGGATCGAGCAGCCGCAGTATCGACCGGCCAACGGTGGATTTTCCGCAACCACTCTCACCGACCAGACCCAAGGTCTCGCCTTCGGCGATGCCAAAGCTGACACCATCTACCGCCCTAACGACCTGCGCTTTCTTGCCAAAGACACGATCCACGACACCGCCACCGACAATGAAATGCTTGGCGAGGTCCTCGACTGTCAGCACCGCGGTCATCGAACCGTACCGACTTCGTCGCTGCGCCAACAAGCGGCAACATGCTCGGCGTCGCCATGACGCTCCAGCGGCGGCGCCTCAACATGACAGCGCTCCACGGCCATCGTGCAGCGTGGTGCAAACGCGCATCCGGTGATGGGTTCGAGCAGTGATGGCACCGAACCAGGAATTTCCGTGAGTCGTTTATCGGTACTTGTGTCGCCGAGGCGCGGCATGGCGCCAAGTAGCCCAAGCGTGTAGGGATGCCGCGGCGAACGCAGCAACTCGCGAACCGGTGCTTCTTCGACTTTCCTGCCGGCGTAAATGACGAGAACCCGATCGGCCATCTCTGCAACCACGCCAAGGTCGTGGGTGATAAGCAGGATTGCGGTACCGAGGCGAGCCTTCAGATCTCGCATCAGGTCCAGTATCTGAGCCTGAATCGTGACATCGAGCGCAGTAGTCGGCTCGTCCGCAATCAATATCGACGGCGTGCACGCCATAGCCATTGCGATCATGACGCGTTGGCACATTCCGCCAGAAAGTTCATGCGGATACTGGTCCAAGCGCTGCTCGGGCTCTGAAATCTGTACCAGTTGCAGCATTTCCAGCGCTCGAGCCCGGGCGCTCTTTTTCGTCAGGTTCTGGTGCAGTTGAACAGCCTCGACAATTTGCTCGGCAATAGTGAGCACCGGATTTAGGCTGGTCATCGGTTCCTGAAAGATCATCGCAATCTCATTGCCACGAATCTTCTGCATCTCGCCTTCCGGCAAGCTAAGTAAACTGCGGCCATCAAATTGAATGCTGCCTTCACTGATGCGACCGGGCGGATCATGGATGAGTCGCATAAGCGCTAGCGCACCGACGCTCTTTCCGGAGCCGGACTCGCCGACAATGGCCAGGGTCTCACCCGCATCGAGCGCGTACGAAAATTCGCAGACCGCGGGAACGACGCCATGATCGGTGCGGAACGTGACAGTAAGATTATCGACAGACAATAACGCTTGCTTGTCGTTCATGTTCGACTCACATAGCGCGGATCGAAAATGTCGCGCAGGCCGTCGCCCAATAAGTTGACACCCAGCACGGTGAACGACAATGCCAGTCCGGGGAAGAGCACGATGTGCGGCGCAATCGAAAACACTGTGCGGCCCTCGGCGATGATGTTGCCCCAACTCGGTGTGGAAGGTGGCGTGCCGGCGCCGATAAAACTGAGTATGGCTTCGGTCAATACCGCGGAAGCAAAGATGTAGGTACCCTGGACAAGCAACGGCGCGAGCGTATTGGGCAACACATGACGCAACAGGATCAGCACAAAGGGCGTCCCGGAGGTTATCGCCGCCTCAACATAGGGTTGTTCCTTTAACGACAGGACGACGCTTCGAACCAACCGCGCAACCCTCGGTACTTCGGCGATCGAAATGGCGATGATCACGTTTTGCAGGCTTGCACCCGTCAGTGATATCAACGCAACAGCGAGCAGAATCGATGGGATCGCCATCAATCCATCCATTACGCGCATCAGCACCTGATCTACCCAGCGCACGAAGCCACTCAGCAAACCAACGATCAGGCCAAAAAGGATTCCGCCAATCGCGACACCAAGCCCGACCGCCAAGGACACGCGCGCACCATAGACGGTGCGGCTGTAAACATCGCGGCCCACCAAGTCACCACCGAACCAGAATTCCGCGCCGGGTGTCTCAAGGCGATTGAATGGCGCAATCATTTGCGGATCGACGGTGCCAAGCCAGGGCGCAGCAACAGCGGCAATCACCGCAATCGCCAACATGGCGGCACCGATGATGACATTCGGATGACGTCGCCACAGTCGCAGCACGCCGCGCACCTCTGGTATCGGTATCGTTGTCGCTACGGCGCTCAATACTTGATCCTCGGGTCAAACAGACCGTAACTGAGATCGACAAGCAGATTGACGACGACGTACGTTGCCGAGAAAACAAGGATCACGCCCTGAATGACCGGATAGTCTCTGCGCAGGATTGCGTCGACCGTTAAGCGACCGAGCCCAGGTATGTTAAAAACTGTCTCGGTCACGACCACACCACTAATCAATAGTGCAAAACTAATTCCGATCACGGTAACGATGGGTACGGCAGCATTCTTAAGAGCATGCCTTATCAAAACTCTGCGGACCGACAGGCCCTTGGCGCGAGCTGCTCGTATGTAATCCTGGTTTAGGACTTCCAACATTGTTGTGCGTGTTATACGGGCGATCAATGCGGCATTAATAATGCCGAGTGACACGGCTGGCAGGATGAGGTGCCGCGCGAATGGTCCAATGCCGTATGCGATCGGCACATAGCCTTGCACGGGTAGGAGTTGCAGTTTGACGGACACGAGGGCGATCAACAGGTACGACAAGACGAAGACAGGTACCGAAAAGCCCAACACGGCCAAGCTCATCGCCATCCGGTCAATTATCCCGCCGGATCGCCAGGCGGCGACGACGCCGAGCGGAATGGCAATAGCCACTGCAATGATTAGCGATGCCAACGTGAGCGCAACGGTTGGCTCGAGCCTTTGCACGATCAGCTCCATGACAGGCCGCCTCGAAAATATCGACGTGCCCAGGTCTCCTTGCAGTACACCACCAATCCATTGACCGAATCGAACCAGGTACGGTTGATCCAGACCGAGCGTTATACGCAGTCGCTCAATGTCTTCAGCCGTTGCTTGTTCACCGGCAAGAACAGCCGCGGGATCGCCTGGGGTCAGGTACAGAAGCGAGAAAACGATAATCGCGACGATCCCCATCACGGGAATCGTTGCCAAAAGACGGCGTATTGCAAAGCCTAGCATGCGTAAGAAGGATTACGATGAGACATGACACACCTGTATTTCGACAACTGAGGTCCAGTTGCCTTTTCGAGCAACGAAATTTCGCAACTATATTAGGGGGTAGTATGCCCTGACCGATGGCGTCTTGCTCTACGCATGTTGCCGCATCCGTTTGGAGGATCCCCCCGGGTGTGTCGCTGATAAGCCTATGCAGAACAACCTAGACTGATTTGGCGGTTTGTCGACGACGATTCGCAAGAACGCAAATTCTGAACTATATTTGACGAGTACCAATAACAAAACGAACCCGCCTAGGGATAAAAAAGGAGAATAATTATGTTTAAACGACTGCTTCCACTAATCGCAGTTTCAGGAATTTTGATTTTTTCTGTTGCAGCCATAATTTCCAAGGATGCTGTTGCTAGTGACAGGCACGGAAGAACCCTTGTTGGATCCTGGGTCATCACAATAAGCTCTGATGCATTTCCAGAATTTACCAATCTCGGCACTATTACTCGAGATGGTGCCGTGATCAACTCGGACCCAGTTTTTGGATCGGGACACGGCGCTTGGAAACGAGTTAGCGGTGGCAGGTTTGCCATCAAATTCTTAGGGCTTGTTCCTCCGGATAATCCAGACTTTCCGCCGGGCACAGAGCTGACGGTCAGCGGTACAATTACCGTGAGTAATGATGGTGCTACTGCCTCCGGTCCTTTCGAGACGGTATTTGTGAATCCGGCGATTGGTGAGGTCTTTAGGTTTTCCGGCACGGTTGATTTTGACAGAATTACGGTTGACAACTAGTACGACGAAAATGATTGACGGTTAGTCAGTAACATATACACCGAACCCCGCATCGGCGGGGTTTTTGGTGTGTCAATTCCAAAAAAAGACAGAACGATTGGACCCGCGCAGCGGTCTGATACCTTTATCTGTCGACATTTGCATGCGATTCAGGGGGGTGTTGCGTAATGAACAGAGAAATGACTCTCGGCGGTATTCTGCTCGGTTTGTTGTTGATGTCCAGCGCGTTGGCGACGGAAGCGGCGCCGATGCGAATGGGCGATGGCACTGTTCAGGGCGAAAGCCTCAATGATTACCAATTCACCTGGTTGCAGTGTTTGAAGCAAGAGGACGGCTGGGTCAGCGCAGGTCCGATGACCGAATCGCTGGTATCGATAGGCAAGGTCTTGCGTCTCACGCAGCGGGCAACGCAAGCCAACGGCATAGAGAGTCGTTCAACCACCTATTTGGATCGCAGTTCCTTGGCACCGCTTCGCATGGAGCAGCAGGCGACAGGACCCGACGGCGAGGTTTTGCGGATGATTACTCGCGCCCTAAGTGAGGAGGGCTATAGCGGAGAGACCCGACAGAGCGATCAGGTGACCGAAATTGGTGGCAGCATCAATTCCACGATGTGGCATGGTGGAGCTCTCGGTCTTCCGCTGGTGACGGTCGATGCCGCCCGTTACCCGGTCGAGTTTGCCAGTTCGATGATTGCTTTCGACGGCACATATCGAACGATTGCGACGATCGCAGATCGCGAAACTTTGCATCATGATGGCGCCGCCGTGGAGGCGCTACTGGTCGATGTTGAATGGCATCACATTGAAAGCGGCGATGTTTATCCGCCCGGTCCCGATGCCAGTGGCGGGCGCTTCTGGCTTGTACCCGACCCACCCAATAATTATCCGTACGTACCGCAATATCGCACAGACACTTATCTGGTCAGCACGCTTATGGAAAAGTGCCCGGAAAATGACCCGACTGAGGAATAGCTAGAGTGATTTGTTTAAGACTTCCTCGACGGCATTATAAGAAGAATCTATGATGTGTCCGCCAATGAGATTGACTGCGGTTTCCGCATTGACAAGAGGTGCGACCATCGATGAGTGCCCCACGAGGCGAATTTAGCTCCAAATTTGGATTTATCATGGCGGCCGCAGGTTCAGCGGTGGGTCTCGGAAATATTTGGGGGTTCCCGACACAGGCAGCCAGCAATGGTGGGGCGGCGTTTCTGCTTATCTACCTGATCATGGCCTTCTGTCTGGCCTATCCGGCGTTGATGGCAGAACTCATTATCGGTCGTCATGCAAAGGCTAATTCCGTCAACGCGTTGCGCATGATTTCGAGAAACAACGTGACCCGACATATCGGGGCCGCAACCGGTTTTACCGGTATCGCGACAGCGAGTTTGATTCTTAGCTTCTATGCGATCGTTGCTGGTTGGATGGTCGCCTATTCTCTGGCGCCTGCGACTGAATTGGCTGGCATGACAAAAGCCACTGCCTGGCTGACTGATTTTGGCGTGACACGCAATCTATTGTTCGTTGGCTTCTTCATGATTCTTACAGTGGCGATAATTTGCGGTGGCGTAAAAGACGGTATCGAGAAGTGGTCTGCGCGGCTAATGCCTTCGCTACTGGTCATCCTTTTGCTGCTGGTCGTTTATGTGCTGACATTGGATGGCGCCGGCGAAGGCGTCAAGGCGTATTTGGTGCCTGATTTCAAGCGTGTTACAGATCCAAATCTCATCGTCAGCGCAATGGGCCAGGCGTTCTTTTCCATGTCCTTAGGCGTCGGCACCATGCTGATTTATGGTTCGTACGTCAGTGATCGAGGAAACCTAGTCTCTTTAGGGCGTTCGGTGACGCTTGTGGATATCGGTATCGCCGTCATGGCGGGCCTTTTGATTATTCCAGCAATGTACGTGGCGCAAGCGAATGGGGTGCAGATCTATGACGCCGCCGGCAATCTGATTGCCGAGGACACGTTAATTTTTGCCGTGTTGCCGGCGCTGTTTGACACTATGGGTGGCGCTGGATTGATCGCTTCTTTCGCGTTTTTTATCTTGATGACGATCGCCGCTTTGACCTCATCCATTTCTATGTTGGAAGTGCCGGTGGCCTATGCGGTAGAGAATCATCAAATGGAGCGCAAACGTGCGACTTATCTTATAGGCGGCATCATCACCCTAGTTAGCGTGATACTCGTACTTAATTTCGGTACGTTGTTCGGCTTGGCAGTCGCGGTAGCGACACGCTATAGCCAACCAATGCTGGGCCTTATGCTGTGTATTTTCGCCGGCTGGATATGGCAGCGTAACAGCGTTTTGCAGGAGCTAAAGAATGGCTTTGAAAACGCAGAGCACGGATGGTTTTGGAAGATTTGGCCAGCGTATATTCGGTACGTATGTCCGGCGGCCATTCTAACCATCTTCATCCAAAAGATTATCTCTTAGTTAATGTGTAATTGACGAGCAGCCTTATGTCTCAATTCGGCTTACGCGCCTTGCCGCTTTGGGCGGCGCTTCTGCCGTTCATAACGTTCAATGTTTGTTACCTGGTCGCGGTCAGCCTAGAACATGTGTCTGCGTGCATACCGTATCTTGCAGGTTGTACCAGCATCAGCTCGACCGGACGCATCGCGCCTGAAAGTCTAATATTCAAAGCAGGCGCACTGCCGTCTGCTGTGATATTCGTACTGTTCTGGTTTCGCTGCTCCACGTTCCTGCAGCTCGGTGGTCAGGCGGGGTCCCGGGCTATCGCATTGCGCGTGATCGCGATACTGGTCGGTTTGTCACTCGTCCTGCATGCCGTGACATTAGGTCTCAGCGATGAGCCATATCCAGCTTTGCGACGCAAGGCTATCGATGGATTCGCGCTGAGCAGCTTGGCTGCTCAGGTATTGTTCGTCATTGCTTACCGGCCCATGCGCGTCGATGACACGCGCAGGTTGTTTCGCTGGCTAGTAGCGTTCAGCGTCGCGCTACCCGCGCTTGGGTTCGCGGCCGAGGTGGCAAAGTGGGTAGGTGCGCCACGTCATGCGGCGAACAACATCGTGGCATGGAATGCGTCGGCGTTTATGTGCGCTTACTACATCGTCGTCGGTCGCGTATGGCAACGCCACGGCTTTTGCAGTCAATTCAGCATCACGTCCGGTGGTCGCGCGGCGTCGCCGAGCGAGTAATCACAGACGCCTGTCGGGAACACACGCTGTAGCTCGTCGCGTTGTGCGCTAACGTCGATGGGTGCATAAACGCCACGGGCGATGGCCTCATCAACGGATTGCAAGTGGCACTTGAAGATGTCGCCGGCATAATCGTCGCCGGCCACGATTCGCGGGTTACTGAATATGGGATAAGTCTTCATGCACTCGCCATCTTTCTTTTTGTTCCAGATTCCATCCCAAACACCGTCGCCGCTGGCAATGAGTTGTCCGGTGTCGGTGTAGCATCGATCGGTCGCATCCACAGGCTTCGCGTCGGCGGCACTTAATGACGCATCGGCACGTATGTTTTCGAGCCAACGATCCAACAGGTCAAACGCGTCCTCCAGGGGCGTGTACGGATCATTCGCAGACCAGATGATCTGCGTGTCCGCATGTCCTTGCTGGCGCAACATCCGCAAGCGCGCGGAAAACGACTGCAGGCTGTGATGCATGTCGAGCTCCGACTCGAGGTAGTGGCGAAAATCGATGATCGGCATGGACGGCTGGCCCAAAAATACTTGGCCGGATCGATACGCCGCCGCTATCGCGTCGGCATTGCCTTCGTTGCGAGGCGCCGGTCGGTCCGCGGACGGCTTGGCAGTCATGTTGTGATTACTCCAGACAGAGATGTCTGCCAGGCTCGATTGGGCGCCGCCCGAACGCCAGAATCGTTCCGGCGTCATTTCGTTGGCCGGCTTCCACCCGCCAATGTTGTCGTTCAGCTTCAGAAACTCGGCGATGGTGATCTGGCGCTGTTTAAGCGCTTGAAGTCCGTACTGCACGCCGACATTGTCGTAGGTGCGCAGCCCTAGACCATCGGTGTCTGTGCCATAGACGCGCTTCAAATTGTCCCAGTACGTCCACGGCACTTGCTCTGCAACGTCCGGCGCAAACAATGACGCGAAGTAGGTGTAATTCGGATTCGCGATCTGTGGCGTCAGATTGCGCCAGCTGCGACTGCATTCGGTGTGCCCGTCGGCCCAGGTCGGCCATTCCCCGCGGCTGAGTGCCTGCAATGCCCTGAGTTGATTGAATTCATTTGGCAGATCATCACGCGCATTGAATCCCTCGATCCAACTTCGCTGCGACCAGGTTTGCCACTTGTCATTATCCGCGTCGACAACATCAAAGTAATACTCGAGCAACTCGCAATCCATAACGCGCGTCACCTGCGTGACCATGTCCGGGTACGAGTACATCGCGATGCCGGCGTCCAATAGACCGGGTCTGTTCTGGTCGATCAGGTACTGTTGCAACGCGCCGCCGGACTTGCCGATACCGATCGTGTAGCGTGGCTCGCCATAACGCGCAACGAACTGCCGTTTAACTCGGGCCAGCGTATCTTCGGCCAGCTCGATGTCGTAACCATTCGACGTTTGATTTGCAGTCGAAAACGCGATCGCGTAACCGGATCGCAGCTGTTCTTGATTTCGTTTGGGTATGTAATCCATCGGTATGCGGCCCTGTCGGCGACCAATGCCGACGCCGCCGCGAAGTTGGTAAATCAACTTGCGATTCCAGTACGCCAGGTCGGGCGCGTTCGAGTGATCGTTCGGGCCCCGTAACATCGCGATAACGTAGATGTGCCGATTAATCGTGCCCATTTCGAGGCGAACCACGAACGGTACGGACTGGCCGTCGATGGAGAGCATCTCGACGTCGCGCGATGCTGTTGTGTACGGCCGAAAACCCCCGCTGTCGTCACTCCGGTAGTAGTAGAAAACGGCCGTCTTAACGCTGCAGTCCTTGCTGTAGCCGATGATCTGATCCGTTTTCTCACCGGCCTCGTTAACGGCATAGACAGCGATACCCGCGCCTTCCTGGTTATCGACCAGCGGTTGTCCAAGGGAGGACCCCTCACTACGGCAGGCATGCGGATAGTCGAGGTCGGCGGTGTAGGTCGGCTCGACTGGGCCGGGCTCACCAATCGGAATCGGGTATTGGTACGGATCCGGCGGCCGTACTTTCTGTGACGGGTGCTCACCGGAGTACGGCCTTGCTGGCGCCCTGGGATCATAGCCGGCGGGCAGTCCGACAACCTGCGGCTCGCCGAGATAGTGATCGGACGTTACGTTGATTAGCCACCAATAGGCGGCGCCGATTGCCACCAGCAACAGTGCCAGAATCGACACCGCGACTTTCCTACGCCGCGTTCTGAACATCGTGAAACTATACCAGCGCCACACCGGGTTGTGGGGCGATCAGAATTGCCTGCGTATACAGAGAATTACGGATTGACTCAACAACGCGTTCGATTACGAAGCGTTAAACCGAGGACCATGCGATACAGTTCGCGATTCAGTCGGAGCTGACTCGGCTTAATCGCTGGAATTTTCGATGGACTCAAGCCGCTCTGATAGAAGCGTCACGAATTGATCGCCGGGGAGTGGTCCGGTCATAGCGCCGCGGCCGTCTTGCAGAATGACGAAGGTCGGCGCTCGAGTTATCAGGCCTTGCGCATCGTAAAGATCGTTGACTACACGCTCGAGGCCGTTGCGGCTGTCGAAACAACTGCGAAACTCTTGCATATTGAGTCCGAGTTCTTCAGCGAGCGAAAGCAACGCGTTCTCGGCGTCGTCGTTTACCCAGCGCTCAGACTCGGCGTGCAGCAAACCGTGCATCTGCCAATATTGCTGCTGGTCGCCGGCACATTCAGCGGCAACAGCCGCAACGATCGCATGCTCGTGCACCCTGAGCGGCATTTGTTTATCAACCCACAGCAGCTTGCCCGTGTCGACCAGTTCCTTGTCGATAATCGGCTGCGCTTCGAGTGCGTGCTTTTGACAGGCCGGGCATTGGAAGTCGTTAAATTCCACGACCACGAGCTGCGCCTCGGGGTTGCCTTTGTAGGCGTCGCCGGCCACGGTGAACCCGGGCCGCTCGGGATCGGGCGCCAATCCTTCAGCTTTCGCCCAGAGCGGCAGCTCGGGCGGCTTGGGTTTCGGCTCCTCGGGCGGCTCTTCGCCGGCGATTAGCGGATCAGCATAACGCGCGAATCGCGCTAGCGGATGCGCGCCGCTCAGTGGGTAGGTTTTGTCGCTACCGGCCGAGCTGAAGCGAAAGCTCGGCGTGCCGTTGTATCCGAGCCCGCGGCCCTCTTCGACGCTAGCCGCGACTCGTGCCGCCGTCGCGCCATCGGCGACGCAGGTTGCATAGGCCTCCATATCCGCGCCGAGCTCCTCGGCCACGCCGGCCAGAAATTCGCTCGGGTCTGGCAGTCGGTTCCACTCGCCCTGGCGCGCGAACAAGTCATCGTGCATGGCCCAGTAGGCCGCGGCGCCTTGCTTGCCGACACAGTTCGCAGCCACATGTCCCAGCGCGGCAGTCGGATGCAGACTTGCCAGCGGCAGGTCCCGGAACACGAGCTTGAGCTGCCCGGTACGCACATACTGATCGAGTAGTTGCGGGTACGTCTGCCGGAAATGCCGGCCGCAGAACGGGCACAGGTAATCGCTCCATTCCTCGAGCGTGACCGGCGCATCGGCATTGCCGATGTAGGGATGCCCCTCGTCCGTGAAACCCACGGGCATGCCGTCGTGCGTTGCCGACTGTGCCGTTGCGCCTTGTGCGACTACGACATGCGCATACGCGACCAGTGCAATCAGCGACAGTGACGATAACGCATTTTCTTTTAATCGATAGATCTTCATAAACTTACGCCATCACAACTTGCAAGGACAATACGGTGTGCAAGCGACAAAGAAAAGGGGCCGGAAATCCTTCCGGCCCCTGTTGTTGCTAATCCGGCAGCTTGCTACTCATGCCTCCTTGCAAGCGAAAGCTGCCGCGTCAGACTTACCCGATCAGGGATCGCCGAACGTCACCTCGGCACTGTCGGATGGCATAACAGACCCACCGTCGTTATCCGATACAGTTCCAGTCACGGTATCTACGTGCGGTGACGTGTTGATCTTGGCGTCATACGAACAGGTGTATTCGTCCAAGCCACCTGGTTGGCCATCATTGGGCTCAAGTGTCTGCGGTACACTGCAAGTTGAATTCAAAATCGTCACGCCATCAATATCCCCGATTAGAATACCTCCGGGGAATTGATCATCAACCAGCGCATCGAGACTAATCGCTTCCGCTGACGAAGTGTTCGTCACTACCACGTCGAAGGTCGCCACGACCATGGTCGCGGTTTTGGTGAGCGACGCAGATGGCGGCACGTCGAGAAATGTAACCGTCGCATCGTCATCGTCACTGACGGTGTTGGGAGGCAAGTCATCGTCAGTGGCCTCGACCGTCGCCAGGTCGGTCTCACCGGGCGGGACATCCGAGGCGTCACCTGTGACAGGAATCACAAACGTGCAAGTGAGCGAGCCCCCGGCCGTTATTGTCTGACCAATGAGTGAGTTGTTACTCGCATCGAGACACAGGTTGCCTATGTCAGTAACGGCACCACCGAGCGGACGTTCATCCGTCAGCGACGTAATAGTTAATGGGTCAACCAATGACAGGTTGTCGACCACCAAAGTAAACATCACGTCACCACCTGGTTCGGGCACCGAGGTCGGGTTCGCGGTTTTGGTTAGCTTGATCATGGCCTCGTCATCGCTGATGGAGACGGAGGCTGTGTCGTAGGCACTCACCGAGTTCGGCTGCGGCTCGTCATCCTCACCTGTTACAGTGACCTTGTCGACCTCGGCAGGCTCGCCCGCATTGCCATCCACGAATACCGTAAACGTGCAGGTGAGGGGCGGACCGCCCTGCGGGATTGTCTGACCGATGAGTGAGTTGTCACTCCCATCGAGACACAGGTTGCCAATGTCAGTAACGGTACCACCGAGCGGTCGTTCATCCGTCAGCAAGGTGATGGTCAGCGGGTCGGCCGTGCTATCGTTACTCACCACAACCGTGAACTCCACATTAGCGCCCGGCTCAGTCACGGAGTCCGGATTAGCCGTTTTGGTCACGGAGATAGCCGGCAGCACGTCCACGATATCCACATCGGCGAAATCATCTCCGCTGATTGGGTTGCCGTTGTCGTCGACGCCCGACGCTATCACTATATCCCGTTGTGATTCACCTCCGTTGCCACTGACCGTACCGGTAAACATACAAGTGTATGTACCACCATTAGGAGTAAGGACCACTGGTGGATCATTGTCATCCAGGCAGTCACTGGTTAACCAGGTGTGGCTATTGAGATCGTCTGCGTCGAGGTCACCGTAGACGTCATCCACCATCGCATTCAGGGTTACGTCGTTGTTAGGATCAATGCCGGTGTTCGTAACCTCGACAGTAAATGTCACTACCCCGCCCGGCTCATCTACTGTAGTCGGGTTCGCCGTTTTTACAACTAGCAGCTCAGCGGGCGGTACGTTGATCGGCACCTGGAATTCGGGATCGCAGTTACACTTGGATGGCGAGCCCGGGAAGGCATCGTCGGGGTCTGTACAGACCTCATTCGCACCGGACTGGCGCCAGCTGGTACAGTTGGGCAGATTCAGCTGGCCGTCACCGTCGGGATCGACACATACTGCCGCGATGAAATTTCCTGTCTGGCTCAGATCATAGAAGATCGGGTTGTTGGCGTTGTCAATATCACCACACAGATCTTCGGGCTGAGGGCACCTGCCGCCGTTACAGTTGGTGTCGAGGTCGACAAAGTTGCCGGTGCTGCCATCGGGTCGGGTGAACGACCCCACTTCGGGCAGCGTGCTGATGGAACAGGTGCCGGTCAAGGCGCCATCACCCTCCGGATCCGCATTGATGTCGAAGTACAGGCCGATGTCGAAACGCTCCTGGGCACTCAGCTCCACCTCAAACGTGGCCGCGAAGCTGGTCGTGTCGCCGGGAAATGCACACCGGTCGCCGCAGAGCCCTGGCGTCGCGACGTTATTAACCGTACAAATACCTGGATTGCCGTCACAGGAAAGCCCAGGTAGATCTGCTCCGATATCGCAAACAGGCTCGAATGTGATGTCATCCTCGTTGACGATACCGTCACCCGTCACATCGGCGACGCCGGAAACGCGGACATCGTTGGCTGTACAACCGAGATTACCCGGAAAAAGGTCATCCATACATTGGTTTATGATTGTCTCTCCGGTGCCATCCTGAGCACTCGCGGTCGGCACTGCGACAAGAATGATAGCGGGCAGAAGCACCGCGAAAATCATCGCCTGCCTGAGACCGCGCAGTGCCGTTTGTTGAATTGTTATAGGTTTAAAAGTGATCATGCCGTTCCCCTCAATCAGCTTTTTTTGAATTTATTGTTGTTTGCGTTCGTTTGAATTCTGCCCGATCACACCGGCTTGTGCTGCCCGCACGAAACCGCACGCGAACCTACTCGCGTTACAGTCTGGATTACAAAAAATGCGGTCTTGCATCAATCGTGTGTCGTTCTTCGTCTTATTCTTGCCGCTTCATGCGGTATGTTGTTGTTCAAGCACGAGAGCTAAGCGCGTCACCGGATCGGATTTACGTGATCACAGTTGCCCTCTGATATTGCTGACAGTTTCCTTGTGTCCGAACGCACAGTCAAGCACAACAGCTTATGTTAAAAGAAATAAACCGCTGTATTGTGTCAAATTTTTGTGACACTACACGCCCACATCGGCGGCAGGCTTCAGATGGTCCGCACAGATTTGTGCAACCCGGCCTTGCGGCCGGGTCCATCGATCGTTCTTAAGGCGCAGCCTCGAATAGATGCGCGCGCAGACGAATCGTGACTGTCTTGTTACGATTCGTATTCTCGGCAGTCAGAATGCAGGTGGGGGCGTCGAGGTGCGCGACGTCGGCGAGTATCGAGCCCGAATCGGAGGTCATTTGCCCTGCCACGTTGCCGGAGCTATAGAGCGCGGTTAGATGCAGTCGCACTTTATGCCTGGACGACAGCTGCTTGCCGCTGTTCCTGGCTGCGTAATTGCCGAAGAATAGCAGGCTGCCGATCTGCTCCTCAGTACAGCCGGTGAGATCGACTTCAATCGTCGCGCTTTGCCCCGGCGCCACGCTGAACCAATTGGTGGACGTCGAGTAATTGCAGACGTCATCCCAGCGATAGACGACCATGTCGTCCGCCTGGGCGCCTGCGCCAATGAGACAGGTTAGTACAACAAGGTATCGAATCTTCATAGGACTTCCCTTTTCCTGTTACTGAACAAGGAAAGATCCCGACACCGAACCCGTACGTTCAGGCGTTCCCACCTTCGGTAACCCGGCCGTCCCTCTATGCCCAGGGACCCGTGGCTTTGCGTCCCCCGATTACTCGGGGTTTGCCGTTATCGAGCGGGATCTTGTAAGTCGAAGTCTAGCTACACGGTGCCGGCACGGTGTGATGGGCGTCACATAACTGAGCCACGCGACAGCAAGTAACTCTTTGACATATCTAACGTTTTTACATAAGAAGACTCGACCTGATGGCTGGACCCTTAGTGCCGAGCGACGGTCTGTTGCTCGGCCATGCGACGCGAACATTTCTTCGCACGGAACACATTCCGGTTGACCAGGCGAGTTGCGAGTCTTGCGCGGGGCAAGGAGAGCCGGTGCGCGCCACCCCACCTTCGGTAGCTCAACTCTTTTCAACGGCAACGCTCGAGATTGGCATTTAGGGTTTTGCGTTTTGTCACTATTTTGTTACTGACAACAATCACGGTGGTTAAGCGCGTGTTGTAGGCTGTTGTTGATGAAATTTTTCAACACAATTTCGTGTATTCGATATATACCTATTAGTTCAAGGTATATATAATTACCCCGTGAGAATGGTCTCTAGGCGGGCTGCTGGAGGTAATACAATGCGCAGAGTTATTGTTGCTGATGCGGAGCACGAGGCGGACGACGAAATTAACCTGACACCGATGCTTGATGTCGTATTCATCATGCTGATCTTTTTCATAATGGTCGCCTCCTTTGTCAAAGAGGCTGGAATCGACGTGAATCGATCGGACGTATCCAAACCTCTATCGCCGGAAATTCAGAACATATTGATCGCTATTTCAGAAAACAACCAAATTTGGATGGACAGACGACTGATCGACCCGCGCGCGGTGAGGGCCAATATCGAAAGACTGCATGCTGAAAATCCACATGCGACAGTCGTCATTCAGGCCGATAAACTCTCGTCAAACAATAGCTTGGTGCAGGTAATGAATGCGTCGCGAGAAGCCGGTATTTACAATTTTGCTTTGGCTGCAGGAGAAGAGTAGACGACGACTGTCGTGAAGCCTCAAGAGAAAGAAAGCACTACTTTGCGGTGTATGTACTGCGTCATTGCTCTTAAATGTCCTATTGTTATTTCGTTCGCAACCCGGATATTTCGATGGCCTTAGCAATCCCCTGCGCATCGCCAAAAGACATTATGTTTGCGCCCGACACTCCCGGGATGGCTGCGAGTTCCTGCAGCATCTCCGCACAGATCTCAATGCCTTCGCGCTCAGGGTTCGACGCTCGCTTCAAGCGTTTCATGATGGCATCGGGAACGACGGTGCCACGCAAATTGCTCGCGAGCCATTCGCCGATGTCGGTTGATGGAATCGGGGCTATTCCGATGATGACATTGACACGTTCAATCAGTTTCGCCCCCACAAGTCCGGCGAGATAGCGTTTGATGAGGCCGATGTCGAAGCAAAGCTGAGTTTGTATGAACTTGACGCCTGCATCCGCTTTGACCGCGATCTTTTCAGGTTGCCAACCACGAGTTGGTTTAAACGCGGTGGCGGTTGAACCGATAAAGAATTGCGGCGGATTCGCATTTTCCGGATCCGATTGCAATGCTTGCGCATCCGCGATGAGTTTTCTTACGCCCCAGTCAAACACGGTGGCGGCCTTCGACGGAAAATCCACCGGAAACTTTTGGCCGCGCATCAGCAGCAAGCTCGTCACACCAAGTGCGGCCGCGCCTAGCAGATCACTGTGCAATGCAATGCGGTTGCGGTCCCGGCAGGTCACATGCAACACAGGATCGACGTCGTGATCCAGCAGAATGCCGGCAGCAACCAGCGGGGACATGTGTACGCGGCCGCCCGGGTTGTCTGTAACCTGGATCGCATCGACCGTCGAGGCCAGGACTTGTGCCTGTTCGACGATGGACGTGGGGGATGATTGGGAATCCAGCTTCAGCTCGGCGCTGAGTGTAAAGTCTTGGGTCCGTAGAGCTTTTTGGAAAGTCTTCAAGGCGTAGTCCGGCACAACGATGCAGCAAGTCTTGGATCAATTGGCTGCGAATGTCAATGTGATGCCGTGGATAGCCGTTGTAGAATTCGACGGCCATCATATTGAGAAGAGACGCCGGTAACGACAATGAATATTGCGGCCGCACATAGAGCCAAATTCAAGGAGGCAATAGGACTTGTCGGTAAAGGGCAGGTCGACCGCGCCGAGCATATTTGTCGGAATGCGATCGAGAAAGATCCGCAAAACGTCAATCTGCTGGCACTGCTCGGCGCAATCCAGATTAAGCGCAAGCGATTCAAGGACGCGGAACAATGGCTGGCACAAGCGATAGACTTGGCGCCGACGTTTGCCAAACCGCACGAAGACATGGGGATTGCGGTGCTGCAGCAGAACCGGGCAGAAGAAGCCGTGTCGTATCTGCAGAAGGCAACCCGATTAGATCCGTCGCTCGAGCTGGCATGGCTAAATCTCGGCAAAGGGCTGGCGATGCTGGGCAAAGGCAAGGAAGCTGACGAGGCATTCGAGAAATCATTCAAACTGAATCCGGAGCGCAAGAAGCTCGCGCACGCAGCCGAACACCACAAAGCCGGTCGCATCGAGGACGCAACAGAACTTTATAAAGAAGTACTACGGGACAATCCGAATAACGTCGACGCGCTGCGCATGTTGGGCATCATTGCGTACAGCGTGTCCGACATTGATGAGGCGGAACGACTATTCCGGCGTGCCGTCAAACTCGCTCCAGATTTTGTCAACGCGATCATCGACCTCGGTAATACGCTGAAAGATCAGAATCGCTTTGAGGAGGCCATTGATTGTTTCCGTCAGGCCATCAATCTCGAGCCGACCGGTGTTAAGGCGCACTTTTTGCTGGCATCGACACTGAGCCCCGCCGCATTAAGCAATGAAGCGATAGAGTCGTACGAGCGCGTACTGGAATTGAGACCCAAACATGCCGGCGCCAAGCTCGGACTCGGCCACATGTTAAAAACGGTTGGCCGGCAAGAAGAGGCGGTGCAGGCCTACCGGGATTGCATCGAGTTGAAGCCGAACAAAGGAGAGACATACTGGAGCCTTGCGAATCTCAAGACATACTCGTTGACTGACGACGACATCCGCGAAATGGAATCTTGGGTGGACAACGAAGACATTGGCGACGAATCGCGCGTCAATTTCTTGTTTGCTCTAGCGAAGGCGCATGAGGACAGTGGGGACTTCGATCGCGCGTGGGACTATTACGAAAAGGGTAATTCCACGCGTCGCATGCTCGAGCAATACGATCCGGTCGGCACCGAGGTGCAGAATGACGGGATCATCGAGGTGTTCAGCAAAGAGGTCATGGAAAAAAGTGACGGACGCGGTGATCGAGATAGATCGCCAATCTTTGTTGTCGGCCTGCCGCGTTCCGGATCCACGTTAATCGAGCAGATCCTGGCGAGTCATAGCAAAGTCGAAGGGACCTCGGAGCTGCCGTACGTGCAGCAGGTTGCCAGAACGCTCGATCGCAATCGGGCCGACGGTATCAACTATCCGGAGGCATTACTCGAACTCGAAGAAAAACATTTCAAGGCGCTCGGCAAAGACTACCTGGATCGTGCGCAGATGCATCGCCTCGAGCAAACACCGCACTTCATCGACAAGATGCCGAACAATTATCCCAGTGTCGGTTTTATCCATTTGATGTTGCCGAACGCAAAGATCATCGACGCTCGACGCTATCCGCTCGATTCCTGTCTCAGCTGCTATCGACAGCTGTTCGGGAGAGGTCAGCCGTTTACCTACGACCTCACCGACATTGGGGAATATTTCTTGCAATATCAACGTCTGATGGACCATTGGCATGAGGTATTGCCCGGCCGGGTGTTGACGGTTCAGTACGAAGACGTTGTGACGGATTTCGAGGCCCAAGTACGTCGGCTGCTCGATTATTGTGAATTGCCCTGGGAGAACGCGTGTCTCCGGTTTCACGACACGGATCGGCCGGTGCGCACGGCCAGCTCAGAACAAGTTCGCCAGCCGATTTACTCGAAGTCGGTTCATTTCTGGCGCAATCACGAAAAGCGTCTCGATGAACTCGTTGAAGTGCTGCAGCCGGTGCTGGGTCGCTACGAGCAATACGAATACATTAATAAGACCTAGCAAGTTAAAGGGGACATTCTACTTTTAGCGGATTGATCCGCTAAAAGTAGAATGTCCCCTCAGGTGGTATCGAATGGCCAGACTTCCAGCCCGTGTATTGCGTTACGGATATCCAGTGTCAGGTTAATACTCAGTGTCGTCTTCATCGATTCCAGGTCATGCAACGTCACGGTAGATGGCGACGAGCCTGCGGCCACCAGGCTGTCATCAATCGTGCATAGTCCCCTAGCGAACGCCTGCCGCGCAATGCGCGAATCGTCGAGATCGGTGTGCGTCAATAGCTTATCCTCGTAGCGCGGCACGTGGAACATGCGCTGTTTATCCGGAGACACGAAGCGCACGATATCGGACTCCGTATCATTGAACAGGACGCCGTCTCTAAATGGTCGCGCATTATGCGCGCCGGCTGGTAACGGGCTGACCATATTGATTTGACTACCCGTGTAACGCAGGAGACCGCCGGTCCTGAGGCCGCTAATAAACATGCCGTGGCGTGTGCAATGGACATTATTTATGTGCAGGTCATTGCGTAGCGGCGGTCCATCAGTTCCACTCGGCAAAAACGGTGTCGCCTGAAACCCGTCGACGGTTTTAGTGATGTGCAGGCCCCAGGAAAACCTCTGTTCGTCCAGGTCAAAACCTAGTACGGCATCGTGACCGGTTGAGGTAACGTAGAGCCGGCGCTTGTAACAGTGAATTTCATGGCAGTGCTTCAGGTACGGCGACCGAAAAGACCCGATCTGTTTAAACTCCGGGCTGTATACGAACAGTTCGTCACTCGCGGCGATATACACTTTGTCCGTGTCGATCGCGATACCGCGCAAGCCGCGATCCCAGCCACGCCCTTGCCAGTCGATATTGGCCGTATTCCAGTCAACGGGCTGTGCTACCCGCTGCCGGTCGAGATCGATGAGATAGATGCCGCCATGGCTCTCGCCCTGGCGACTGCCGCGAACAACCGATGTTGCGACCAGTTTGGTCACAGTTCGCGTGACGCAGAGCGCCGGAAGGGTTCATATTGTGAAATCAACATTAATTGACGAGGGTCGAGACGAACAAAGCTAACATTATGAATACTATACATTACCTTCGTTACCCCCGGCTGATGCATCAATGCTGTCGGGCGTAGGTAGCGAGTCGCCGACATAACTTGCCGATGGCGTGGATCGGCGCTGCACACTGAGGTACGATCAGGCGTAATCGGTATCGGGGGCTGGGTCAAAAACCGATTCGCCAGCACGAGATATTTCTGTTAATGGGGGACAAGAATGTCTGACGAGCACGCACCGCAGCAGTTTTCCAAAAGTTCACTCGCCGTCGCCGTTTCGGCCGCCTGCGCGGCCGTTCCTGTTGCACAGGCACAGGAATTGGGGATCGAAGAGATCGTCGTTACGGCCACGAAGCGTGCGACCAGTATTCAAGATGTACCAATGTCGATTGCGGCCTTCAGCGATGACGATATCGTCCGCGAAGGTTTCAAGCAGCTTGATGATTATGCAGGACGGATACCCGCGCTATCATTCGGCACCCGGCATCCGGGTGGCTCGAATGTAATCATGCGTGGCTGCGCGGTGTCTGGCATCGCCTTTAGTGATAACCCAACGACCGCCGTTTATTTGGACGAACAGCCAATCACGGTTGCCGGATTTAACCCCGATCCCCGTTTGATCGACATAGAACGCGTCGAAGCGTTAAGTGGACCACAGGGCTCGTTATTCGGCGACGCTTCGCAATGCGGGACGCTGCGTATCATCACCAACAAGCCGGACACGACGGAGTTCGAAGGCTGGGTCGACCTTGGTGCGTCCAGCGTGGCGCACGGTGACGTTGGCTATGACGTCAGTGCAATGGTCAACATCCCGCTCGCCGACGACAAAGCGGCGATACGTCTCGTTGGATTCTATGCCGATGAGGCCGGCTACATCGACAACGTCCTCGGCGGGAGTCCGACGGGCCCGCTATTTCCTGTTGGCGGCGTTAGTACCTTCGACAACGCCGAGTTTGTTGAGGACGACGTCAATTCATCAACAACCAAGGGCGTCCGAGGCAATCTTCGCTGGCTCCCGACCGAAGAGTGGACCGTCGATTTTGGCGCCATTTACCAGAAACTCGAGGAAGATGGCTTCGGCGACACAGATTTGCCCGAGAGTTTCCTGGACGGGCGCAGTCTCGGCGAATGGGAACAGATGCGCTACGAGCAGGAAGACTTCGAGGACGAGTGGTATCAGCTCGCGCTAACACTCGAAGGAAGCCTTGGCGGAGCAGACGTCGTGCTCGCAAGTTCTTTCATGAATCGCGAATATTTTTTCCGGGCCGATGCGACGACCTATCTCGGCGGTTGGCAGGAACGTTACCCGAACAAATTCAATGACGGCAATGTTCCATACTATGCTATCTATGACTTCTTCAATCAGGATCCGCGCGCACAAGTGTTCAGTCTTGGTGATACGGATCGCACCAGTGTCGAACTACGTGTCGCAACGCCGAGCGATTCCGATAGTCGCTGGTCAGGAATCATTGGTGTGTTTTATAACAAGGTAGAAAACCACGCGCATTTCGCCTCGAATGTCGAAGACCTGGATCAAGCGGGGGCTTATTATGCCAACGGCATACTCTACGAGTGCGGCGCCCATTGCTATCTGAACTACGTCGCCTTTTACTACAATTGCGGCACCGGGCCGACCTATACAAATGATTGCACCTATCCGGTGGCGCCGTCTAATAACTGGTGGACCGGCGTCTACGACAACACGCTGAAGCAGGTCGCTCTGTTCGGCGAGGCCACTTTCGATATCACGGATAATTTCAGCATCACGGCCGGTGGTCGCTGGTTTGATGTCGACATCGACCGGCGTCTGCAGCAGTCGACATTGCTCGGTGGACTTTCCGATTACCGAACATTGGGACCCGAGTCGAATTGCTCAGTTATAAGCGGGACCGGTACTTTTCTCAACGGGACGGATTACGTTATCGCAGATCATTGCTATCAGGACACGCTGTCATCGTCGAGTGAGGACGGTTTTGTGCCGAAAGTAACGTTGACCTACGCTTTTGATGATAATCGGATGGTCTACGGCACTTATTCGGAAGGATTTCGTCGTGGCGGGGCTAATGCGGCGAAGCCAAGGTCAATTTTTGGACGGGCGCCGTTTAACGAGTTTGATTCCGATCTCGTTCAGAACTTCGAAATCGGTATGAAGACGACATTAGCCGATGGACGCGTACAGTTCAACGTTACGGCGTATCGCATGATTTGGGATGACATTCAGATCGAAGCCGAAGACCCGACGCCAAACCTGTTTACGCTTGGCATCCTGAATTTCCCCGAAGCCGAGATCGATGGCGTGGAGGCATTCCTGAACTGGATACCCGCGGATGGCTGGAACGTCACGGCAAACCTGGGCTTCAATGATGCGGAGCTTTCCAAGAGCGGTACTTTGACCGTAGCAGGCGCGCCTGTGGATAGAACGGCGGAGAAAGGCACGCGACTGCCGCTGACGCCTGATATGAAGGCCAGCCTCAACGTTGATCGATATTTCGACAACAGAATATGGGGCGCGGAGCCGTCCGTTAGCCTTGGCATTCAACATACCGGGGACTCGGTCAGTTCTTTGTCAGGCATACAGTCGGTCGAGTTCAACCAGCCGGTCCGAGATCAGGATGCCTATACGCTCGTCAATCTGCGTTTCGGCTTGGACGCTGAGACCTGGAGCGCAACCTTGTTTGTCAATAACGCCACTGACGAATATGCGGAGCAGTTCTACAACGACCGATGGGCGCAAACAAGACTCAGCGTCAATCGACCACGTACGTTCGGCATCAACTATCGACGACTCTTCAAGTAAAGTCGTTGATTTCGAACTTGGGGCATCTATTCTCGCCGAGGACGTGAGCAATCCTCACCGGTAAAATTTTTTCGTAAGGCTCTTGTCCGCGATGGAAATCGATACCCTTTTACGCGATCTTGGGAACGTCGACATCGGTGCGCTGACCGATGCGATTCTCGCCCAGGACGACAAAGCCTGGCACGAAGACCAGTACCGTCAGCAGGTTTTCGACGTGCATAAGGAAACGCAGTCCATGGTGCTGGTATTCGTTAACCTCGAGTCCTGGCCTGAAATAGAGATCATGAAAGAGCCGGGCTGGGACCGACTCGCCGACGTGGCCATTCCGGTCATGCATGACATCATCGACCGGCATTACCCGAAAGGCGGCACCATTGTCCGTGCGATGGCGGCAAAACTTTTGGCAGGCGGCAAGATCAGGCCGCATATCGATACGCACCCATCGTTTCATTGTGGTCACCGCATTCACGTGCCAATAACGACGAATCCCAGAGTGCGCTTTATGATCGATGGCCGGCCTCATCAGCTAAAGGTGGGCAAGGCGTATGAAATCAACAATCAGAAGAATCACAGCGTCATGAACAAGGGCGCGGAAGATCGGATAACGTTCATTTTTGATTACATTCCGCCCGAGCAACTCGCCAAGCTGGGAAATCGTCAACGGAGTCGGCAATCAGCGTCCGCCTGACTCGGGAAATGGGGACATTCTGCATTTATCGATTTAGTGAACGCGTTAAATCCATAAATGCAGAATGTCCCCTTTTCGATTATTTGGAAACGTAGTCCGCTATCGCGTGCATGATGAAAGCCGTTTCCGAATCCACGCGCTCGCTTTCCGCATCCGGATCGGACGAATGCTTAGCAATGACGACGTCCGCGTCCGAATTGACATAAATGAACTGGCCGTGGATGCCCAGTGCGGCGACCGCGTCTACGCCTGTGTAACCCCACCATTGATCGTGGTAGGAGTCGGCGACCAGTTCAAACCAGGGATCGTTGTAATAGCGATTGAACTTATCGGCATTACGCTTGGTTTTTATGCGTTGCGCGATTTCCTCGGAGATCACTTGCCGGTCGTTGTAATAACCATCCTGTAATATCATCTGGCCGAAACGCGCCGCATCCCGTAGCGTGATCGCCAGTCCGCCACCTGCCATCTCTACGCCGTGAAAATCGAGCCAGAAATAGCCTTCGTGCTCGGCCCCGAGCGGCGCCCAGATCATTTCGTGTAACGCATCTGCGAGATTACCGCCGGTTATCCGTCGAATGATCCAACCCAGCACTTCCGGGTCCGGTGTAACGTAGTGAAACGCGTCGCCATGCGAAAATTTCTCATGGTGTTCGGTCAATGTTTGCAGGTTTGCGTACAAGCCCTCGCCGCCAGGCAACATGGAATCCAAGAAGCCGGTGATATGCGCGTCGGGATTGTAGTAGTCCTCGATATAGTGAATCGAGTTGGTCATATCGAGCATGTGTTGCACCGTTGCATTGCCAAACGCCGATTTTTCAAGTTCGGGAATGTATTCTGCGACCAGTTTGTCCGCGTCTACGCGCCCTTGTTCCATTAACATCAGAAGTATTGTGCCGGTGAATGACTTCGTAACCGAGAACATCAGATGCTGCGTGGTGGCGGTGTGATCGTTTAAATATCGCTCGTAAACGACGTCGCCCTGGTGCAGCACGATGAAGCCGTCCGTATATGCCGCTTCGAGCCAATCGCCAACGGCAGTAGTGCGTCCGTCGGGGAACGAAACTTGCAGCGCGGACAGCTCAATCGGTCGGTTGCCGAGGGCTGCGACGGATTCGCCGACCGCGACGTTACGAGTTGGCACGACTTCACGCAAATGTCGCAGTGACCAGCGGTTGTACGGCGGCTGCAGGAAGTTCTCGATCGTCACCAGTTTGCCGGCAGCCGGAGGCGACCCGAGCATTAGCCCGTGTTCGCGCGCCGTCATCGGCATATCATCTGCAATCGTTGTCGACACGATGAATACTTGCAAAACTGCTAAGAAAACTCTTGCCATTGTTATTACCGTTTTTATGAACTGTTTTGAAACTCATTGTTCTTGGTGGCCACCGAAGCGATTTGCAGATTGCCCTAATCGACGCTTTTCTCATCGCCAGCTTGTCGAATTTCCATCGCGCGTGATATGACATACGCGCGGACGGCCTCCGATTCGTCGACGCTGATCTCGATCGCCGGCATGCCGTTACCGCGTTTCGAACCGCCAATGACAATGGCGTGCCAGCTCGCATGCGTATCGGCGTTCGCATAGCGCAAATCAGGTACCGATCCGCCGAAACGGACCGCAGCCCCCTTGCCGTGGCAGCTACCGCACTTCCAATCGTAGAATCGCTTGCCTAAGTTGATCGTTTCCGGCGTCGCGTCAAGCTCTGGCTGTTCGGGCAACTGCCGCGAGATGATTGTTGCAATGGGTAGCGCGGCATCGCCTTCAAGACGAAACGCAAGCAGGCGCGTCGGTCCTCTGGAATCGTTGGCCGAATGCATTTCGGGGTACACGAACTGCAGCCCTCCGCCGGAGCCGATCGGGATCACAATAAACTGCTCGCCGTCGATCGAGTACGTGGCGGGCGCAGCCGAAATCGATGAACCGGTCGTTACCGACCAAAGCACATCACCAGAGTCGGCGGCATAGGCTGTGAATCGGCCTTTCGCATCGCCCTGAAATACCAGGTTGCCCGCCGTAGTCATGACGCCGCCATTAAACGGAAACTCATGCTCAACAGTCCAGCGCGGCTCGCCGGCCAGCGGGTCGAAGGCGACCAGTTTGCCAGGACTGAATGGTCTATCGTCCACCACGGTGATGACTTCGAGCGTGTCGGAAAAATCGCCGTCTTCGTAATGGCTAACCATGCTCGGCACGTCAATGACGGGTATGTAGGTAAGCTTGTGCTCGGGATGCCAGGCCATCGGGTGCCAGTTATGTGCACCCCACAAATTGGGCCAGACCGCGACAACCGGATCCGCGTCCCGCGTCCAGTACTCGGCCTCCGGCGTGTATACAGGCCGCCCGGTCTCGAGATTGATGTGCGAGGCCCAGTTCACGCGTGCAAATTTGTCGGCAGCCAGCAGCTCTCCGGTCAATCGATCCAGAACGTAATGAAAGCCGTTCTTCGGTGCGATAAGCAGGGTCTTGCGCACGTTGCCACCGATTTCAAACTCGGCCAGTGCGATGTTCATCGTCGCGTTGTAATCCCAGTTGTCCTTCGGGACGGTCTGGTAGTGCCAGACGTATTCGCCGGTTTCTGCCTTGAGCGCCAGTATCGATGACAAAAACAGATTGTCGCCGCCTTTCGGGCTGCGCAATGCGTGCACGTACGGCAGCGCACCGGCGGTGCCGAAGAACAACAGGCCCGTTTCCGGGTCATACGTCATCTCGTTCCAGGCGTTTCCGCCACCACCGAATTTCGCGAGCGCGTCACCCGACCAGGTGGCGGCGGCCATTTTCATCGCGGGCGTCGTATTTTCGGCGGGGTCGTCGCTCGGGACGGTGTAAAAGCGCCAGATCAATTTGCCGCTGACGACGTCATACGCGGATACGTAGCCGCGGTTTTTCTCGCCGGATTCAGAACCGTTGTTGCCGACAAAGACCTTGTTGTCGCCGACGTAGGGCGAGTCGGATATGGCGTAGCCAACGTTGGGATCGCAGGTTTTTTTTGACCAGACTGACTTGCCGGTCTCCGCATTGAGTGCGAGCAGTCGGCAGTCGGCTGTCGTTGCGAAGACTTTACCGCCCCACACGGCGATTCCCCGACTCGCGCGGCCAGTCCACGAGGTTCTTGGCGACTCGGCGAAATGCGACCGCACGTCCGGATCAAAGCTCCATAGGATGTCGCCGCTCTTCGCGTCAATCGCGTACACGACCGAATAGGCTGCCGATAAATAAATAACGCCATCTACGATGATCGGCGTTGTTGCGATTCCGTCTGGCGCAGGGAGATCGGTCGCCCAGGCAAGCCCGAGCTCGGCAACATTGGCCGTGTTTACCTGCGTCAACACACTGTAGTGCTGGCCGCGGGCATTGCCTCCTTTGACAAGCCAGTCCGAGCCGTCGGCCACACTCGCTTTCAGTCGGTCTTCGGTGACGTCGCCGGCCGCCAACAATGCCGTTGGCAAAAAGGCGTAGAAGACCAGCAGCGGACTCGCAAACAATCGCAGCAGCAACTTTTCGACCAAGAAATTCAAGCGGGCTCCGAACGCGGGCGGGAACATCGCCTATTCTGGATCAATTTTTGCGCCGGTACTACCTCGGTCAGATCGCCTTCGAATAACGTTGGTCGTGCAGTTCGTCGTTGATGTAGCGATCGAACACCATCGCGACGCTGCGCAGGAGCAGGCGGCCTTTAGCAGTGATCATAATGCCGCTTGTGTCAACACTGACGAGGCCATCCACGACCAGCGGCTCGAGTCGCCCAAGCTCCGCAGCGAAATAACTTTCGAACTCAAAACCGTATTGCGCGCGGAATTCGTCAAAAGACACCGCGTCGTAGCACATCAGAGATTGTATTGTTGCAGCGCGAAGCGCGTCATCGGCATCAACGGCGATGCCTCTTGCAATCGGTAGCTGGCCGCCTTCTATGATCTTCTCGTATTCGATCGTCGATACTGCATTCTGCGCGTACACCGGCCCGATGCTGCTGATCGAGCTGACGCCAAGGCCGATTAAGTCGCACTGTTGATGCGTCGAGTAACCCTGGAAGTTACGATGCAGCGTATGGTCGTGTCGCGCCTTGACCAAGTCGTCTTCGGGAAGTGCGAAGTGATCCATGCCGATGTAGACGTAGCCTGCGCTATCGAGTCGATCGATCGTATGGTGCAGAATGTCGAGTTTCGTTTCGGGCGCCGGCAGGTCGTCAGCATTAATCATGCGCTGCCCTTTGAAGCGCTCCGGCAGGTGTGCGTAGTTGTAAACCGCAAGCCGATCCGGCCGCATCTCGATGACCGAGTCCAGCGTGGTATCGAAGCTCGCAACTGTTTGATGCGGCAGGCCGTAGATCAGGTCGAATGAGACGGATTTGAAGCCCGTATGGCGGGACGTCTCAACCAGCAGTTGCACCTCGTCGACTGACTGAATGCGGTTGACCGCCTTCTGCACATCCGCGTTGAAATCCTGTATGCCCAAACTTAGGCGATTGAAGCCAAGTTCTGCGAGAGAATGGATCGACTTATCGGTCACCGAGCGGGGATCGACTTCTATTGAGAATTCGTGCGTATCGCTGTCGTCGAACGTGAACGCGCCACGCAGTTTGTCCATGAGCGCACGCAGTTGCTCATCGCTAAGGTAGGTTGGCGTGCCGCCTCCAAAGTGCAATTGCTCGACTTTTCGGTCTGTCGAAAAGAGTTCGGACTGCATGTCAATTTCGCGATACAGGTCGTCGAGATATCGGCCAACGCGCACCTGGTTTCGCGTTACGATCTTATTGCAGCCGCAGTAGTAGCAAAGTGTCTGGCAAAACGGGATGTGGACGTACAGCGACAGCGGCAGGTCGCTCGCATTGCTGTCGAGTGCGTTCTTGCGATATTCAGCGGCAGTGAGGTTCGCGCTGAATTGCAGCGCGGTTGGATAGGATGTGTAACGTGGCCCGCGCCCGTCATAGCGGCGGATCAGCCCTTCGTCGAAGTCGACTCTGTCAGCATTCCGGGTGCCCATGGATTCGATGGTCGTCGAAATCGCGGCCGAAGCACATGGGTATTTGCCACTACACCATCGGTCTGGGTGGTCGCGTCCTCTCAGCGCTCGTAGACAATGTCGCCGTTGACAATGGTCATCAGTATGCGCCCGCTCAGCAGGTCACCCGGGCTGTCATCCGCCAGCACGAATGGATCGACGTCCATCACAGTTAGATCTGCCCAGCGGCCTGATTCGATGATTCCCGTCTCGTCTTCGCGAAAGCTCGCGTAGGCGGACCAGTGCGTATAGGCACGAATGGCTTCTTCGGCATTGACAGCCTCATGAACATACCAGCCGCCTTCGGGCTGCTGATTCTTATCTTTCCGGGCGATCGCCGAATGAAGGCCGTAGAAGATGTTGTGATCGGAGCCTGGATTATCGGAGTTAAACGTTAACGCGGCGTTCGTTTCACGCAGTGAGCGCCAGGCATAAGCACCGAGAATGCGCTCCGGTCCCAAGCGTTTTTCGGCCCAAGCTTTGTCTTCCATCGCGTGCGGCGGTTCCATCGATGCGATGAATCCCAGGGCGCCGATGCGTGGCAGATCGTCCGGATGCAGCACCTGGGCGTGCTCGATTCGATGGCGAAGAGTTCCGGTGGCCGGCGACCCGTCGATAATGCGCTCGAGAATATCCAATGCTTCTCGATTGCCGGCATCGCCAATGGCATGGATGGCAATCTGAAAGCCGGCGCGCATCGCCTCGGCCATTAGCGTTTCGTTGAATCCGTAACTGTCACCGCTAATGCCGCGGTGTCCGGGCATGTCACTGTAGTCGTACAACAGCCGTGCGCCGCGTGACCCCAGCGCGCCGTCGTAATAAGCCTTGACCGTGCGGGTCACGAGCATGCTGTCGGCGTCGTCATCGGGCCCTCGCGCAATCCAATGGCGCATCAGGTCTTCATCGCGCAGCGATAGCATTGCGTACACTCGAAGGGGGAGCGCGCCTTCGTCTTCGAGTTGTTGCAAGATTTCCATCTCTCGGCTTGCTAGCCCAGCGTCGTGTACAGCGACATAACCATCTTCCGCCATACGTTTGAGGCCCAGCTGTAGTTGTCGACGCATTTCCTCATCGGAGAGCTCCGGCATCGCGTTCCTTACGATTTCAACTGCACGATTGATAAATAGTCCACTGGGTTGGCCGTCCTCGCCCAACCGCAATTCGCCGCCGACGGGTACTGGCGTGTCGGCCGTAGTGCCTGTGACGTCGAGCGCCGTCTGATTACACCAATCCGCGAAGCCATGCAGTCCGTGCATCAACACCGGATGATTTGGCACGGCCTCGCTGAGCAAGAGTTTGTCCGGGTAATCGTCCGCCCATGCACCTTCGTCCCAGCCGAGACCGATAATCCACTCACCGTCCGGGATAGTTTTTGCACGCTCGACGATCAGTGCGACCGCGTCCGCTTCGGTCTTCGCATCGACCAGGCTGACACTATCAATTCGCTTGCCAAGCTCGAACACGTGAGTGTGGGAGTCCACCAGTCCAGGGATGACGGTAGCGCCGGCCAGATCCACGACCCGGCTTTGCTCATTCTTGTAGTTCAGCGCATCTTCGCTACTGCCAACAAAGGCGATGGTATTGCCGTCGACGACAATTGCCTCGGCGTCGGGGTGCCAGCCGCTGTCGTCGTGCGGCGCGCCAGGCGTCAGGCTGCCGTCCGGCGCCGCGTCTTGCCAATTCATCGTATAAACGCGGGCATTGAGCAACAACAGGTTGGCGGTGTCCGTCACAGCCTGCTGGCCCGGTTTCTCGGCGCAAGCAAGCATTATGTTAACTAGCACCAACGCCGCAAACAGTGGCGGTCGAATCATCGTTTTCTACTACCTGGAAACCTTGAATGTCAGCACAAAGAATACCGCATTGAAAAATCCGCATACGTACAATCCGATGGTTTCGAATAGGGGCCTTGGCGCCAGCCATGTAAATGCTTGCGATACAATAGATAAGGAGGACATTGCGTAGCCATGATGACTAGGCGCCGACGATTTTCGTGGTTCGAGTTATCGGCAGAATTGAAACGTCGTAGAGTCTATGCGGTGATTGGTGCTTACGCAGTCATCGGCTGGATAGTACTGCAAATCGGCGAAGTCACATTTGAGCCTCTTGGTCTGCCGGGCTGGTCGATGACGATGCTGATCGTTACGGTAATCGTTGGCTTTCCGGTAGTTTTAATTCTTGCTTGGACATTTGATATCACATCAACCGGTATCCGCCGCGACCGCAAACCATTATTCCAAAATATTGCTGCCGACGACATGCCCTCGATCGCTGTACTGCCGTTCGTAGACTTGAGTCCCAACAAAGACCAGGGTTACTTCTGCGATGGGATCGCCGAGGAGATTCTCAACGCGCTAACCAGAATTCCCGATCTTCGTGTGGCAGCACGATCGTCGTCGTTTCAATTCCGTGGAAGTGCCGGTGACGTGCAAGAAATTGGCAAGGCCCTCGGCGTCAAAGCGATACTGGAAGGTAGCGTAAGGAGGGCAAATAATCACCTTCGCGTAACCGCGCAACTCGTAAAAACATCCGACGGCTACCACCTATGGTCGAAGAGCTTTGCTGAGGAATTGAAAGATGTCTTCGCGATTCAGGACGAGATCGCGACAAGTATTGTCGCTGCGCTGTTGAAAACAATTACGGCGAAGCGACCCGTCAGGGCGGCCTGGAGCAAGGATGTAACTGCATACGACTACTACTTGCGCGGCCGGTACTTTCTTAGGCAATTTCGCAAGACGGACATCGAAAGCGCGCGGCAAATGTTCAGTCAAGCGATCAATTTAGATGACGAATTCGCGCTCGCTTGGGCCGGCTATGCCGATTGCCACTCGCTGCTGATCATGTATGAGGATCCGAAGCCGAGTTATCGCGAGAAGGCTGCGCAGGCCAGCAAGCGCGCACTGGAGCTGAATCCGAATCTTGCCGAGGCGCATGCATCGTCCGGGCTTTCGTCACTTGTCAGCGCGGACTACGAATCAGCCGAGGCGGAATTCAAAAAAGCGCTTGAGCTGAATCCGAGACTCTTCGAAGCGTTCTACTACTATGGCCGCACGCGATTTCACCAGGGCGACCTGCCGATGGCGGCAGACCTGTTTCGGCAAGCCGCGGACGTGGATCCCGAAGATTACAAATCGCTCTGCCTGCGCATACAAATTCTGCGCGGCTTGGGTCGGATCGAGGAGGCCAGCAAAGAGGCGAAGGAGGCGATCGCGGTCATTGAGAGAAGGCTTGAGTGGAATCCGGACGATGCGTGCGCATATCATTGCGGCGCAGGATCACTGGTCGCAATGGGCGATGTCGATCGGGCGAAACGTTGGTTGCATCGTGCGCTCGAGATTGATCCAGACGATTCTGTCTTGCTGTACAACGTGGCCTGTAGCCTGGCCACAATGGGCGAGGCGGATGCGGCGCTCGACTATCTTGAGCGGGCGATGGATCATGGTGTAATCAACGCACCGTGGATGCGCAATGACAGCGACTTGGCGAGCCTGCGAGAGGATTCGCGTTTCGTGAATATTTTGGCTCGCCTCGAGAAGAAAGAGGCACGCGTATCTCAGGTTGCCTAAGCAGAAGAGCGACAGGAAATTCGAACTATCTAGGCGCGTTAATATCAAATCTCAGTGCCGCTCCGATGGGGGAACCTCTTTCCTGATAAAGCCATGGCGAACAAAGGCGTGTTTTTTCCTCGGAAAGGCCTCAAAATACGCATCTTCTGTAGATTAGAAATCTGGACTCTCGAGTGAAGCCCGTTTACCGAAAATTTGTGCTCATTCCTGGCATCGTTGTCGGCGCTATCGCGATTGCCGTAGGACTCGCGCAGTTAAAGCCCGAACCACCAAAAAAGGAGGACGACAAGCTCGATTTGCTGGTCGAGGTGTTGCCGCTCGAGATTGCCACCGAACGGTTTCAAATTAGCAGTCAGGGCACCGTTCGCCCAAGAACGCAGACGGTCGTCAGCGCCGAGGTCTCCGGTTCCATTGTGAGCATTTCGCCCAAATTTATTGCTGGCGGTGTTTTCGAGAAAGGTGAAGAGCTGATGCGAATCGACCCGACCAACTATACGGTCGCGGTCGATAGAGCCGAGGCGCTCGTCAAACAGCGAAAAATCGAATACGACGGTGCCAAGCAGTTACGCAGTCAGGGTTATCGAGCTGAGTCTGAATATGCGTCGTCTGCCGCGGCCTTGGCGTCGGCGCAGGCTGAATCAGTCAGGGCGAGACGCGACCTTGAACGGACGTATATACGCCTGCCTTATGAAGGCATGGTCTTAAGCAAAGACGCAGATATTGGTCAGTTCGTCAATCCCGGCACAACTCTCGGCGTGACGTTCGCGACGGACCAAGCTGAGGTCAGGTTGCCGCTGACCGATCAGGACTTGGCATTCGTTGATATGCCCGCAGCGGCCGATATTGCCCAATCTGGCGTTTCTGAAGGGCCAACAGTCACGTTGTCAGCAATACAAAAGGGCATGCAGGTCGAATGGGACGCGCAAATTGTTCGTTCCGAGGGCGTGGTCGACGAAAGAAGTCGTGTGACATACGCGGTCGCGCGAGTAGAGGATCCCTATCAACTCCACGGCGACGGCGCGCCATTGCCAATCGGTACGTTTGTCTCTGCCGACATCGCAGGCTCCACGTTATTGGATGTTATTCGTGTACCGCGTGTGGCGATGCGGGGTGCTGACCAAGTCTTGGTTGTCGATCCCGAAAACAAGCTAGAGATTCGAACCGTTAACGTTGTTAGAACTGATTCCCAGTACGCCTACCTTAGCGGCGGCATCGTTGCGGGCGAGCAAATTACGACGACGTCGATCGAAGCGCCTACGAATGGTATGTCTGTCCGGACGGCGGACTCGGTGGCGGCAGAGGTAGCTAGCAGCGATGAGCAAGTCGTGTTGCGCGATGAGGGGGACTAGACATGAAAGCGCGACTCACAAGTAACGAGAAGGGGCTGATCGCTTGGTTCGCAGGCAACCATGTTGCTGCAAATCTTCTAATGTGGTTCATCATCGTCGCCGGACTTATCTCCGCCTTTACGATTCGTAAGCAGACGACGCCAGACTTCGAACTTAATTGGATACAGGTACAGGTACCGTATCTTGGCGCCGCTCCACAAGAGGTGGAGGAAGGTGTCGTAATCAAAGTGGAAGAGGCCGTTCAGGATATCGGAGGCATCGTTGAAATCGACTCGCGCGCCAGGGAAGGGCTTGGCAGCGTCACGATCGAAGTGTCCCGAGACGAGGATATCAATGAAGTACTTACCGAAGTAAAAACACGCGTCGACGCGATTTCAACCTTCCCTGCGCTGACCGAAAAACCTGTCATATACAAAGTCGAGCCGGACACGCCAGTTATTTTCATCGCTATTCATGGCGACATTGACGATTTCTCCCGCAAATTAATCGCTCAGGACGTTCGCAACGAACTCCTGGCGATGCCGGAGATCAGTAAGGTCGACTTCTATGGTGACCGCGCCTTTGAGATAAGCGTCGAAGTGTCCGAACATGTCCTGCGCCAGTACGGTCTCACGATGTCAGAGATCTCCGAGGCGATCCGGGCATCGTCTGTCGATTTGCCTGGCGGCACGATTAAAACTGACGGTGGCGATATTCTTCTGCGAACGGAGGGCCAGGTATACACCGGCCTCGAATACGCCGACCTCGTCCTGCGCACGTTTCCTGATGGCACGCGGCTGACACTGGGCGATATCGCAACGATTGATGACGGGTTTGAAGAGTCTGAGGGCTTCGGACGTTTCGACGGCAAGCCCACTATGACATTAAATGTGCTCGCGAGCGGACAGCAAAACGAACTCAAGACGGCCGCTGCAGTAAAGAGCTATGTCGAAGAGAAACGCGAGAGCTTGCCATCCGGTGTAGAGATGGATCTGTGGGTAGACCGATCTCACTATCTCGAGGGGCGGCTCAAGACGATGACCAAGAATATGTGGCAGGGGGCGCTGCTTGTGTTCCTGCTGCTGTCGTTGTTCTTGCGCATGAAGGTTGCCGGCTGGGTCATCATAGGCATACCGATCACCTTTCTTGGCGCGCTGTTTCTGATGCCGCACGCACCGTGGCCGGTGACGGTAAACATGATCAGTCTGTTCGGCTTTATCATTGTGCTAGGTATCGTCGTCGATGATGCAATCATCATTGGCGAGAGTGTCTACACAAAGATCCGTAAGGACGGACACACAATAGACAATGTCGTGAAGGGTGCCAAAAAGGTAGCTGTGCCAGCGACGTTTGGTGTCTTGACGACGATAGCAGCGTTCGCGCCGATGTTATTTGTTGGCGGCATCGTTGGACCGTTCTTTGAGGCGTTGTCTATGGTTGTCGTGCTGTGCCTCATATTCTCACTCGTCGAATCCAAGTTGATTCTTCCAGCACACCTGGTTCACGCCAACATTCAGCCCATCGATGAGGACGATCTGTTTAATCCGCAGCGTCACATTTCGCTGCTTGCAAGATTTCCCCGTTTCTTGCAGAAGATTCAGCGCTATACGCAGCACGGTTTGCATCGGTTGATCCACGACTATTATCGTCCCGCACTCGAGAAGGTAATCGATCACCGTGGCCTGACCGTATCTATATTCGCTGGCGTATTGATTCTCACGTTCGGTTTGATTTCGAGCGGATTTGTTCGGATCGTGCTGTTTCCGGAGGTGCCAGGCGATTTCATCCGGATGGAACTGGAAATGGAAAACGGCACTGCGCCGAAATATCGCAATGCCGCACTTGACAGAATTGAGCAAGCCATACTTGAACTCAATAAGGAGTATGTCGAGGAAAATCCGGATTTGCCGCCGATGATTAGCCACATTGGTTCATTTACGACTAGCAATACGCGTGCGATTGCGTGGACCGAATTGCCGATGGTCGATGACCGGCCATTACAAGTCGATGATGTAACTGAGCTTTGGCGAGAACGCATCGGCGAGATTCCGGGTGTTCGAGAGCTGACGCTTTCCGATGGCGACAATTTCGGTGGTGGGCCGCCATTGAGTTTTCGGCTAAGTGGCGAGAATTTCGTAGCACTCGAACAAGCTGCGGCAGAACTGGAGCAGAAGCTTACGGAGTATGAGGGCGTTTTTGAGGTCGTTAATTCGTCCAATACTGGCGGTCAAGAAATCAAATTGTCGATCAAGCCGGAGGCTGAGGCATTAGGTCTGACGCAAACATCGCTCGGTCGCCAAGTCCGACAAGCGTTTTACGGCGAGGAAGCACAACGAATTCAACGTGGTAAAGACGAGCTGAAGGTGATGGTTCGTTATCCAGAAAAAGATCGGCGTTCGATTGCAGATCTCGAAAACATGCGGATCCGCACACCGGCTGGTGACGAAGTACCGTTCGAATCGGTCGCCGATATTTCATTCGGCACGAGTTATTCCAGTATTAGGCGGCTCGATCGCGCGCGCACGGTGACGGTGTCGGCTGATATCGATCCCGACATCGTCGAGCCCGGAGAGGTGGTCCGAGAAATCTCGGAGGACTTCGTTCCCGGACTGCTGTCGCGGCATGCTGGCGTTCGATTTGGCCTGGAGGGCGCAAGTCAGGAGGAGCAGGAGTTTATTGGCAATCTGACCGTTGCATCCATTGCGGCGCTATTTCTGATCTATGCGTTAATCGCGATTCCGCTGCACTCCTACAGCCAACCGCTGGTGATCATGTCGGTAATTCCATTTGGGTTGATCGGTGCCGTAATAGGGCACGTCGTCATGGGCAAAGCCATCAGCATGTTTTCATTGTTTGGATTGGTCGCTTTGGCCGGCGTCGTCGTTAACGACAGCTTGATTATGGTCGATTTTGTTAATAAAGCTCGCGAGAAAGGCGTACCGCTGAAACAAGCTATTATCGATTCGGGAACGCAGCGCTTTCGCGCAATAATTCTGACGTCGTTCACAACAGCCGCGGGTCTGATGCCGATTATGTTGGAGACCAGTGTCCAGGCCCAGTATATGATTCCGATGGCCATCTCGCTGAGCTACGGCATCATTTTTGCAACCGCGATAACGCTTTTCCTTATTCCATCGCTTTATATGTTGCAAACCGATGGCTTCGCGCGGACGCGTAAGATCGTGGACTGGGTTTTAGATCGGCCAGTAAAAGAAAACGTCGCACCGGGAACCAAGAGAATCTGATTCGTCAGGGAAAAGCCGTCATCCTCATCTTGTTAATGCTTGTCGTACAATCCAATTCGTTGTGCAAGCCAACGATTGTTCTTTCAACAATTCCTCTCGGGCTTGTCGGTGTCACATTTGGTCTTCAGATCACAAATTCATCGTTCGAGTTTTTCACGATTTTCGGCGTGACGCCATTACATTTGGGTGGCACGGCGATGTTTAAGCCGATGGCGATCACGATCATCTTCGGCCTGATGTTTGCCACAGGGCTGACGTTGTTAGTTGTGCCGGTGCTTTGTTCAATGTTCTTTCGCGTGTCCTACGCTGGACAAAGCTAATCCTCGTACTGTCATAGTGCGCTGAAAGCCAAGACAAAGCGGTCACCACCACTACGTTATACTGCGCCTAGTCGAAATTTCGATATTTACTGTAGAGGTCTAGTTTGTCTGAAAGAAGCCGCAGAATAGGGACGTTTCTGGCGCTGGGCGCAAGCGATCACAGCGGGTCGCGGGCATCGAGTGAACCCCAGGTCGAGGAAGCATCGAGGATCAAAGAAGAGATTTTTCTACGCCTGATCGACGAGCATGACGGGCACTGCTTCTACTCGGAGGGCAATCATTCGATCGCAGAATTTGCCAATGCCGTCGAGGCTATTCATTGCGCAGTTGAGGTTCAGCAAGCCATGCTGGGCGAGAACAAACGGCTGCCACTTGAAAAGCGCGTCTTCCTGCGTATCGGATTGCACGTCGGTCATGTTACTTCTGATAACGGCGATCTTTACGGAGACGGTATTGATACCGCCCTTGGGCTTGAAGAGTTGGCCGTGCCGGGGGGCATATGTCTTTCCAGTTCCGTTTACGAGCAGGTAAAACACAAAGGCCATGTGGGCGTTGAATTCTCCGGTGAAAAGCACGTAAAAAATGTTTTGGAGCCGGTGGCCATCTACCAGGTCGTGGAACCCGGGGTGGAGAAGGGCTACCTGTCGCTGTGGGCAGAACTTAGGCGTCGCAACGTCTTTCGAGTTGGCGTGGCCTACGCTGTCGTGGCGTGGCTCATGATCCAGGTCGCCGATGTCATTCTTGGTACATTCGATGCTGAGCCATGGGTCATGCGGCTTTTCGTCGCCTTAGTCATCCTCGGTTTCCCAATTGCCTTGGTGCTGGCTTGGGTCTACGAGTTGACGCCCGTAGGTTTGCAACGCAGCGACGATGTGTTGCGTCAATCAAGCATCCATTGGCTGACAGGCAGGCGATTGGACGGTGCGATCATCAGTCTGCTGGTTATGGCGGTGGTGTTCCTTGTTTACGAAAACTATGTATCGAAAGGCCTCGAGGGCTTGGACGAAGCAGAGCCAATCTCCGTCGCGGTTTTACCATTCAAGAATCAAAGCATAAACGCTGAAGATGAATACTTTGCAGACGGGCTTGCCGACGAATTGCTGAGTGCGCTCGGCAGAATTCAAGAGCTAAAAGTGGCTTCGCGGACAGCGTCCTTTTACTTCAAAGATAAGGATGTTGATGTCGCGACAATCGCATCCACACTGATGGTGGATAATGTGTTGTCAGGTAGCGTTCGCCGCGACGGAGAGCACTTCCGCGTAACGGCAGCATTAGACGACACAGTGACGGATAACCTTTTGTGGAGCCAAACCTACGACAAAAAGCTGGAGGCTATCCTCGATATTCAAAGCGACATTGCACAATCGGTAGCAACTGCGATCGTGCCGGTATTGTCACCC
>Ga0224508_10000124_pt1 | contig 80039 bp, 73 predicted proteins | sample SF_Jan12_sed_USG_4_FD_170157 | JGI IMG/M metagenome (GOLD analysis project Ga0224508, IMG submission 170157) | Sediment microbial communities from San Francisco Bay, California, United States - SF_Jan12_sed_USGS_21 | ecosystem: Environmental > Aquatic > Marine > Sediment | place: USA... | reverse complement strand
CGACATTCCGCTGGCCCGTTCGGAACGCGAGCTCGCTGACCGCCGAGAAGCCGCGCGCCTTGAAGATCGCGTCCACGAAGACGAAATGATAGTCCGCCGTGCCACCGTCTGCGAAGGGTACACCCACCATGCCACGGTTGCGGTCCGCGTTTTGGAAGAACGAGTACGTGGCGCCGATCGAGAGGCGCGACTTGGTTCGAGCGAAATCCACCTCGCTGTAATCTCGAAAGATCCCCATCGGCAGGTACTCGATACGAGCTAGGTAGACCATGGAGAAGTCCTTGAACTGCGGGTTGTTGAGGCCGTTGCCGGATGAAACGGCGAGTACGTATCGCATCTTGTTCTTTCCGAGGAAGTCGCGCGATCGGATGTCGATGCTCATGTCGCGATCGAGCGAAAACTCCGAGTTGACCTGAGATCGGTCGACCATTTGAAGGTTGCCCGAGGAGATCACCCGCGTTCGGTTCGACGAGATTTTGTACTGCCCGACACGGACTTGGATGTCGCGGTTCTTGGTGAAGTCGAGGTAGTAGTCGAGGACGACGTTGTCTTTGCGAAGCGGGTCGATCTCGAGCTTGTATTGGTTGTGCTTCCCGAAGGCGTAGCCCTGGAACACGAAGCGCGCGCGCCGAATCCGAAAATCCTGCAGATTGGCTTCAGGCTCGTCTCCTTCATTGGTCCCGAGGTTCTCATCATGGGCGTAGGTGTAGAGCATCTGCACCCGGACTCGAATGCGAAGCTGGAACTTGTCGTCCGCACTGTTGATCTCGACACCCTTACCCGGCCTGAACTTGATGTCTCCACGGTCGACGATGTGGTCGCCCATCAGCTCGTCTTCTCCCTTGGGGTGGAGCCCGTCGCCTGGGACGTCACGTCGAACCCGTTCTTCGGCGGCCGCTTCCTGGTCGGTTTCGGAGCTTGGGTCGTACTCCCGAATTTCTGCTTCGGGCGGCGGCACCACGATGACGGTCGTCCCTTCCGGCGTCTCGGCTTGCTCGAGCGCCCGCTCTACGGCTTCCTGCTGTTTCGAGGGAAGGTCCTCGATCATCTCTTCGGTCGAGACCTCGGGTTTCTCCTCGGAAACGGGTGCGTCTTCGGCCAAGACGGGGCTCACGACGCTCAGGGCCAGGAGGGCCAACAAGGCATGGCAAATAAAGCGGGTCGGTGTCATTTGCCGGCGTGTTACGCGCCGAATGTGTCAGCTTGGTGACACGCGTGTGTCGCTCTTGGGGCTATCTGCACGGGGTATGCTGAGCTGGAATCGGGTCCATCCGTCACTGCTATCGACGTTGATCTCACCACCGATTTTCGACACCAGATGCTTCACGATCGAGAGCCCGAGGCCCGTGCCCCCAAGCTCGCGGGACCGGCCTGCATCGACGCGGTAAAAGCGCTCGAAGACACGGGGAAGGTGCTTTCTGGAAATCCCGGGCCCCGTGTTGGCAACCTCGATGAACACATCTTCCCCTTCGGGGGCAACCTCGACCCGGACCTCGCCCCCTTCGGGCGTGTACTTGATCGCATTGTCGACGAGGTTGACCAGCACCTGCTCGAGTGCGCGCGGCTCGGCCAAGACGGCCGGCGCATCATCCAAGCCCACGCAGATGACCTTCAAGCCTTTCGCCTTGGACTGGGACTCGAGCCCCCGAACGACTTGGCCGAGCACGGCTCCGGAGCCGACGGGCTCCAAGTCCAGCTCCAGATCCTCCCCTTCGAAGCGGCTCAGGTCAGCGAGGTCGTCGACCAGCGCCTGAAGGCGCTGCGCGTGCCTGAGAATGACATCGACGAAGCCCTTGGCCGATTCGGGATCCCGGATGGCCCCGTCTCGCAGAGTCTCGGCAAATCCACGAATCGCGGTGAGGGGAGTGCGGAGCTCGTGACCTGCATTGGCGACGAAGTCTCTTCGAATCCGATCCGCTTCCCGCTCGGCGGTGACGTCGTAGAACACTGCGACGACGCCCAGGTGATTGCGAAGCGGCGAGACGGATGCGCGAAGGGTGCGATGTCCGCCTTCCAGCAAGCCGTCGAGCTCGATCTCGAGCACGCTGGAAAAGCCTTGCTGGGCATCTTCGACCGCTCGGCGAAAATCCGGATGCCGGATCGCCTCGACCGCCGTCTTGCCTTCGGGGTCAAAGCCGATCAGTTCGGCCAGCACTTCGTTGCTGAGCGTAATGTGACCGTCGGCGTCGGTGACCATGAGGGCTTCGGCCATGGCGTCCAGAATCGTTCGCAAGCGATCTTTCCGGCTCCTTTTTTTCTGTTCGCTCATCGACAGCCCGTCGGCGAGGGCGTCGAGTGAGCGCCCCAGCACTCCGATGGCGCCTGGGCGCTGAAGTCGAGCCCGCGTGCCGTAGTCCCGCGCCGAGAGCGCGTCGACCAGCTTCTGCAGGCGCCGCAAATCCCGGGCGTCGCCGCGCGTTGCAATCCAAGAGAAGAGGCTGGCGAGCGCGAGGCCTGCCAGCAGCATCGGCCAACCTGGAAGCTCGGGGGCGGCGCTGCGCCAAATCGCGTACAAGACGGCCATCATTAGCACGATCGCCCCGCCCAGCAGCGTGTAACGTCGAATCACGATGGGAGAATACGCGGGCTCGGGCCCCTGACCAACCTAGGATTTGAGTGCCCGGTAGCCTACGCCCCGAACGGTCTCGATGTGCGCGGCACCTGCGCCAAGCTTCTCCCGAAGCCTTTTGACGTGGGTGTCGACGGTGCGCGTCTCGACGTTGGGCGAATAACCCCAGACCCGCTCCAAAAGTGCGTCTCGAGACTGGACGCGTCCGGCGCGGCTTGCCAAGTCGAGAAGCAAGCGGAACTCGAGCGCGGTCAGGAGAATCTCCTCGCCTTCCACTTCGACTCTATGGGCCGGAACATCGATGACGAGATTGCCGAGCGCGATCACTTGAGGGCCAACGACTTCAGCGGCGGGGATCGTTCGACGAAGAATCGCCTCCACTCTCAGCACGAGCTCTCGCGGGCTGAACGGCTTCGGGACGTAGTCGTCGGCGCCCACTTCAAAACCGACGACGCGATCGACCTCGTCGGTTCGAGCCGTGAGCATGATCACCGGAAGACGAACCGTTTGGGCGCTTCGTCGCAGTCGCCGGCACAGTTCGATACCCGAGATGTCTGGCAACATCACGTCGAGCACGAGCAAGTCCGGCTGGCTGCGTTGGATTTCGGCCAAGGCGGCCTGACCGTCGTGGGCAACCGTGACGTCGTGCCCCGCGCCTCGAAGGTTGATCGCCACCAATTCGGCCAGGTCGGTCTCGTCCTCTACGACTAGGATTCTCGAACCCATATTCAGTTGCCAGAAGCCTGCTCACCCCTCGTGACCTCCCTGTGACGGTCGCGTTCCAAGCGAGCAACCCCGAGTCTACACCGCGTCGGCCAAGCCACAACGTGGATCAGCCCCAAATTGCGGGGGATTGTGCCTATCGGACTTATCGTTTGAGCGGGGTGAGAAGGGATGAGAAGGTTGGCCGCGAGGTGCCATGAGAATACCACTTGCCAACCTACTTGCACGCAATCCCTTACCCAAGGTGGGCGATCTGATGACCGAGGTGATCCGGACCAGCGATCGCGTTCGGGAGCTGATCGAGCTGCTGTCCGCAGGAGACCAGGCGGGCGTCGAACGCGTTGCGAAAGAGATCAGCACCATGGAAGGGAAGGCCGACGACGCAAAGAACGCGGCCCGCTCGAAGATGCCGGTCCGGTTGCTGATGCCGGTGGATCGCCGCGACGTGCTCAAGCTCATCAGCCAGATCGACGCCATTGCGGACTGCGCCGAGGATGTGGGCGTGCTGCTGACGATTCGCCCGCTGACCGTGCCCGAAGACATGAAGCCCGCTCTCGAGCTGTTCGTGGATCGCGTCTTGGGGACGGTTCGGGAGGCGGCAAAGCTCATCGACCTGATCGACGACCTGGTCGAATCCGGGTTCTCCGGACCGCCGGCGGAGCAGGTCCTCGAGCAAGCGGCGATTCTTGGCCGCGCCGAGCACGAAGCCGACAAGATTCAAGATCAATGTGCCAAGGTTCTCTTCAACGAAGAGGACTCCATGCCCCCGGCGGCGCTCTTCATGTGGACCAAGGTCCTCAACAAGATTGGCGACATGGCCAATCACGCGGAGAACGTAGGGGATCAGTTCAGGCTTTTCGTAGCCGGCTAGGCCAAGTTCGATGGAGCCAACCACGATCGTCCTGGCCCTTGCGGCCGTCGCGGGTCTGTACATGGCCTGGAACATCGGAGCCAACGACGTGGCAAACGCCATGGGCACGTCGGTCGGCTCGGGTGCGCTGACGATCCGGCGCGCGATCATCGTCGCGGCAATCTTCGAGTTTGGGGGCGCCATGCTGGTGGGTGGGACTGTCACTCAGACCATCCGCAAAGGCATCGTCGATCTCGACGCGCTCGGCGGGGATCCCATGGTGATCGCGGTTGGAATGACTTGTTGCCTGCTCGCCGCTGCGCTTTGGCTCAACATCGCGACCTACGCGGGCTGGCCGGTGTCCACGACGCACAGCATCGTCGGTGCAGTGGTTGGTTTCGGCTTGGTTGGCGGTGGCTTCAACGCGGTGAACTGGGCTGTGATGGGCAAGATCGCCGCGAGCTGGGTGGTCTCCCCGCTGTTGGGTGGGCTGCTCGGATATCTCGGCTTCGTGTTCATCAAGCGACGCATCTTGAATGTAGACCGGCCTCTGTTAGCCCTTCGCGGCTGGGGGCCTATCATGATCTTTCCCATTTTTTCGATCCTGGCGCTCAGCGTGCTGTTCAAGGGGCTCAAGCCGCTCAAGCTCGACTTGGCGCTTGGGCCCTCGCTCGGGATTGCCGCAGCGGTGGGCCTGCTTGCTAGCTTCGCGTCTGTGCCGCTGCTACGCCGGGCTACAAAGCTGGCGTCACAGGACCGGGCCGATCGCACGCATCGCGCCGAGCGGGTCTTCTTGGTGCTTCAAGTACTGACCGCCTGCTTCGTCGCCTTCGCGCACGGCAGCAACGACGTCGCGAATGCCGTTGGCCCGATGGCGGCCGTGTACGGGGCCACCTCCGGCGACCTCGCGGCCAAGGTTGCGGTGCCTCATCGAGTGCTCCTGATCGGTGCAGTGGGTATCGTCATCGGCCTCGCGACCTACGGCTACAAGATCATGGCGACGATCGGAAAGAAAATCACGGAGCTCACGCCATCACGGGGTTTCGCTGCCGAGTTCGGGGCAGCGACCACAATCGTGATGGCGAGCAAGCTAGGGCTGCCGGTGAGCACGACCCACACCCTGGTGGGCGCCGTCATCGGCGTTGGCTTCGCGCGCGGCATTGGAGCCATCAACATGAAAGTCGTGACCGGGATCGTGGCGAGCTGGTTCATCACCGTGCCGTTCACCGCCCTTTTGGCAGCCGGTCTATTCGTGATCGGCAGGCTCTGGCTGAACTAGTGGCCGCCCTCGGGCGCACGCGCTAAGCCGGGCCCATGGCTCTGTCAGTCGGCATCGTCGGCCTGCCCAATGTCGGCAAGTCGACGCTTTTCAACGCCCTTTCCGAGAAGCAGGCGGAAGCAGCGAACTACGCGTTTTGCACCATCGACCCGAATGTCGGGATCGTCCCGGTGCCCGACCCACGCTTCGACCAACTGGTCGCGCTCTACCGACCAAAGAAGGTGGTCCCGGCGAGCGTCGAATTCGTGGACATCGCGGGCCTGGTCAAGGGGGCCTCCAAGGGCGAAGGAAAGGGCAACGCCTTTTTGAGCAACATTCGGGATGCCGATGCGGTGGCGCATGTGGTTCGTTGTTTCGAGGACGAGAACATTCTGCATGTCGACAACCGCGTCGACCCGCTGGCCGACATCGAGACCATCGAAACCGAGCTGATCCTCAAGGACCTGGAGACCGTCCAAAAGCGACTCGAGAAGGCCGAACGTGCCGCGAAAGGACAGGACGCGTTCGAAATGAAGGCGCTCGAGGTCTGCAAGCGCCTCACGGCATCTCTCAACGAGGGCAAGCCCGCGACTGCAACCGAGCCCCGCGACGAGGACGAAGCCCTGGTGATCCGCGACATGTTTCTGCTCACGAACAAGCCATCGTTTTTCGTCGCGAACGTGAAAGACGAGCAGCTCGCTAACATCAGCGAGGACCGGCTCGTCGCTCAAGTCCAAAGGCTAGGCAAAGAGCGCAGGGTCCCGGTGGTGGTGATCAGCGCGGAAATCGAATCGGAGATCATGCAGCTGGCCGAAAACGAACGCGCGGAGTTCATCGAGTCGCTCGGCCTCGACGAGCCGGGTCTGCACAAGGTGATTCGAACCGGCTACACGACGCTGGACCTGATCACCTATTTCACCGCGGGCGAGCCCGAGGTCCACGCTTGGACCATCGACCGGGGCACCAAAGCACCTCAGGCCGCCGGGAAGATCCACAGCGACTTCGAGCGCGGTTTCATCCGCGCCGAGGTCATGAAGTGCAAAGATCTATTCGAGCTCGGCTCTGAGCAGGCCGTGAAAGCCGCCGGCAGGCTCGGCATCGAAGGTAAAGATTACGTGGTGCAGGATGGCGACATCATGCACTTCCGCTTCAACGTTTAGAGCTCGTCGCGATAGGCCCTGAACCCGGTGATTGGGCCGCAGTCGGTCTCGAACACCGCCACGCCGTCCTCGTCCACGCCCATCGCCTGGTTGTTGATGCCGCTGGCGCCGATCTTCAGATTCGCATCGGTGTACGCGAGGAAGTCGCACATTTCACCGTATTGGAGCCCGCGTCGCAGGGTCTCGTCGGTGTTGTTGATGAAGCCGCACTCCGACCGCAAGCGAGGCGCGCCGCGGTTGTTCATCGGAGGATCGATGATCGAACCGATCGGCTCGCCGATCTTGTTCTTGATGTCGAAGATGGTCTCCATGCTCCCGTCCTCTTGGACGAAGCTCAGATTGAAGGCGCTGCCCCACTGGTGGTAGTGGCCCAGCACGTAGTAGACGTTGTAGTCGACCGTGTCCTCGCCTAGGTGCTGTTGAAACGACTCGGTGAGGTCGCACATCATGGAGGTCCGTGACCGGGTCGGGACCCCATCGACGGCCGGCGGAATCGCGAGGTCTCCAATGGCAAAGCTGAACGGCGTGAGGCGAACCTGGACCTCGTCGGCAGGCACGGCCTCGACCTCCATCGTCATCGCGGTCTCGAGAGGACCGGCGGTGATGTTCAGAAGATGGGTGCTGCCTACAATCACGCTACGCGGAGGAATCTCGAGCGCGGAGCCTTTTGGGAACGCCTGAAGCTCGTCCAAAGCCTGGGTCGACTGAGCGAAGAAGACCCCGCCTGCCGCAGCCGCCAAGTACTCGCGAAAACCCCGGTCTCTGCAACGCCAGCTGCCCTCGAGCTGAGCGTCGGGTCCTTCTTCGGCTTCGTTCGGAGGGTACGCGGCTTCGGGGACGAAGAACCAGTTTGAGTGATGCCAGCCCCCTTCGTTCGTCTGCCGGACTTTCGTCACGTAGAGCGGCTCGTCATTTCCGAGCACCCAGCTCTGACAGACGTCCGAGGTCTCCTCACCGCGCTCGAGCATCTGCGGATCGTAGCGGTGGCTCAGGGTCGTGATGAGCGAGCCGCCTCCTCCGCCTCCACTGCCAGCGGTTCCGCCAGCGCCGGCGGTTCCGGACAAACCAGGCGTGCCGCTGTCGCCACAGCCAAGAAGTAAGAAAGTGAGAATCGTTGATAGAGCTATCGGGCGCATGGGCTTAAGGTTCCTCATCGGGGGTATTTGGGCAAGGGGACGGTCTTTTCGTTCCAAGAGGAGCAGGCGGACCAGGAAAGCCATCGGATTCCGAGCGGCTACAGAACGTTCACCTCGATCAGCATGTATTCGTTCTGCCCATGGTTATCGACGTGGAAGAGCAGTGGCGTCCCCGCCGGGTAGTCTTTGGGCGCGGTCCAAATCGCGTCCGTAAACTCGAAGTCCGTAGGAATCGTGACGCTGTAATCGAGCACCTGCGCATCGCCGATGACGAAGGCGATGTGCGCCTCGCCCGGAACCGGAGCGGTCAACCGCGAGTGGCGTGCCCGGACCTCGACTCGATCGCCGGCTCGGATGGCGCGGAGCGACGGCTGTTCGAGCGTGATCCAGTTACAGAGCGGCACCCGATCGTCTGGCATCCTGGTGTAGACCGCGAGCACCGTGAAGGTGTCGAGGCATTCCGGGACGTACGCTGCAATGCAGGTGGTTGTCGGCTCGAAGTCGACGCAGTCATCGGCGGGCCAAGGAAACTCGGGACAATCGATGGGCTCGAGCTCACACTGCGAACCCTCCGGCGGGGGGCCGAAAAACTCCTCGCCCCGGGCAGAGTCCACCCACTGCGTATTGTCGACGAGGGGGCCCGGATTGCTGCCAGCGCCGTCGCTAGTGCTGGAGCAGCTCGATAGCGCCAGTGAAAGACCGAGGGCTGCGACCGATCGGCTAAGCATCTCGCCCCCGACCATGCGCGCCCGGCGTGCTCCGGACTAGCCTTCCCGCGGGACGCTGAGCCGAACCTGGACGTCGGGCTTGACCTTGAGGGCTCCAAGCGCCGCCGTGTAGGGCTTGATCCCAAAGTCCGGCTGATGAATCGCGACCTCGGCGAGCCAGCGATCGCCCTGGGCGCGAACGCTCGTCTGGATGCTCCGCGACTTGCCGTACATCTCCAGGGTGCCTTCGACGGCGAACCCTTCGCCCCGTTCCACCACGTTGGTCGAATCGAATCGAATCTCCGGGTACTTGCGCGTCCGCAGCACGTCCTTGGTGATGTTGTCGTAGATCTTCTTCTTGTCGCCCTTGCTCAGGGTCGATGGGTCGTCGCGCCCATCGACCATCGCGCAGACAACTTGAATGCTGCTGGGGTCGAAGGTCGCCTTGATCTGCCGGGTCGTCTCGTCGAGCTCGATCGAAAAGCGCTCGACCTGCATCTTCAAGTCGTGCGCAAGCCGGGAAAGGAGCCCGTCTTTGAAGGAGAAAACCAGACATTCGGAGTTGTAGGCGTCGTACCGAGCCATCGACCGCGATGTAGCTTACGGCCGACGAAAGGGCCAGTTTGTTTACAGTACTATTACAGTCAGGGCGTCTCGACGTAGTACGAGCCGAGGAGGATGAACATCTCTTCCTCGGTGGTCACTCCGCCGCCGGCGGGACAGGCATCACAGACACCACCGTCGCCGCAGACCGCGTCGTCGCCGTCACAAGACATTCCCTGGTTGGGTCCACCAAAGCAAGAGCGATCCTCGGGCTCGCAGCCGCAGGTAAACAGACCGAGGCCGGCCTGGTTGGCGAGTGGCGCAAACTGGTCGACGAAGTCGCAGGTCTCTGCATCCGGCTTGATCGACTCTCTGCGCACCTCCGAAGGGTTGCTTTCGCCGTTGTCCCAGATCGAGCAGTAGACGAACGTGCGGTCCTCTGCGTTCGGACTGTCGAAGCGAAGGATGTCGTCGCCAGTGAAGCGCTGGTAGAGCGGGTCGGCGTAATCGAAACTGACGTAATCCGCCTCGCGATCGGGACGTATGCAGGGGTCATCGTTCGGCGCGGTCGGATCGCTGCTCGCGTCGCAAACTTCGTTCGGCGGGTACCAAACTCGAAAATCCTTGCCGAACCGATGAGTGTGGGTGCTCAAGGTCATGAGACGGCCGTACTGTGGCATCTCGAAGCTCGCGCAGGCTTCTTTGGATGAGTACGCTTCGATTCGCCCCATTCCAAAGATGTCGTCAGCGTCGAAGATCTGAGTGCGCGGATAGAGCCGTTCACCGGACGGTGCGAAGGTCAGGTTCATCCACTGCTCGACCGTAGTGTCGGATTTGGTGAGGTTGAACGCATGGCTGTCCCAGACGACGAACCCTTTGACGGGAACCATCGAAAATACGTTCGGTGGAAAGGCCTCCCGGAAGCTCGACTCCTGAGCCGTCGCCAAGTTCTGCCGAACCGACGCCTGGCCGAAGAAGCCGGCAATCGTACCCAACTCCTGCGGCGCATTGCGGTAGTTGATGCATGCGATCGTGGTCAGCGGCTCGGTCGCGCATTGGCCGCGGGGCCCGCACTCGTCGCTTCCCGGCGTGCAGGACGTGCCGGCGAAGTCCCCGCCGAGGCACTGCCAATCCTTCCAAGCCCCGCTCATCGGGTCGAGGTGATCCGGATTGAGCTCGCAGGCCGCGCCGTCTCCACAAATCGACTCGTCTCGATCGCAACCGTCGCCATCGTTTTCCCCGCCCACACAGACGCGCGGCGGGACGTAGAACTCGATGATGCTGTGGTGAGACTGCGGGTCCTGTGCGAGGAGCACTTCGTCGTAGACGAAGCAGTCCTGCTCCGGGCCGCCCTGCGCCTCGCCGCAAGGGACCTTGAACTCGGCAGGAATCTGATCGGTGTAGTCGTAGTGCGTGATGAAGCAGACCTCTCCTTCACCCTCGGCCGGAACGGTCCAGCCGCCCGAGTAGAACTGCACGCCTTCATCGGTTGCCGGGGCCGGAAGCGGTTGAATCTTGTTCGGGGCGAGGTCGCCTTCCAGCTCGCAGGACGCATACTGCCCCGAGCCGGCCACGATGCCGGTCTCCGGGGCGCCGCCGCGAATCCAAGCGCGCAAGAGAGCCAAGTCATTCTCACTCAATACGCCGTTGCCGGTCGGCATCGCACCTCCGGAGATCGGGTTCGGGAGCGCGCTCAGCTGGAAGCCCTCGGTCTTGGCAGCGACCTTCTGATAAAGGAGGCTGAGATCCTGCTCGCCGGGAAACACGCGCATGTAGTTGCCCGACGTCGCTTCGACGTTGATCAGGTTGGCGTAAGCGTTCTCGGGTCGAAGGTCGAGGCCCGCATTGGCCGCCTCACCGTGGCACGCCGAGGCGGTGCAGCCCTGCGCGTCGAAGATCTGCTGCTGTACCTGCGCGAACGTGCTCTCGGCGTCGCACTTCGCCAACGTGGCGCTCGAGCTATCGGTCCCACATGCGGAGAGGGTCGCGAGCATGATCGCTGCGAATGCGTATTGAACGGGTTTCATTAGTCACTCCAAACGGGATTAAGCCCAAGGCAGGGCCGGATTCTTCGTGATGAGCCTATCGGTGCAAGCAAAAAAGATGAGCTGTGCTCAGCATGAAGCGTGCTGAGCGTAATAATTGCGCCTTTAGGGTGATGGTTCAGCGACGAAATAGGAGCCGAGTGGGATGAACATCTCGTCGTCGGTGGTCACACCGCCGTAGAGCGGGCAGGCGTCGCAGAGGCCGCCCTCACCGCAAATCGAGTCGTCGCCGTTGCAGGCGGCGCCCTGGTTGTCGCCGCCGAGGCAGACGCGCTCCGGCGCCGTACAACCGCAGTTTGCGAGAAAGAAAGAGCAGGTCGGTGTGTTCGGCTTGGTCGACTCCCGCTTGACGTCGAGCGGATTGTCGGCGCCGTTGTCGTAGACCGCGCATGCCTTGAGCGTGCGGTCTGCCTCGGCTGCAGAGGAGTAGTCGTTCGGCGGGTCGTAGTACGTGTAGAGCGGGTCATCGTAAAGCCTACTCTCGTAGTCCGCGGAGGTCACTGGGGGGAGGCAACCATCGGTGCCCACGCAGGGCTCGTTGGGTGGCAACCAAATCCGGAACAGCTCGCCGCGCTTGTGCATGTGTGAGCTCAGCGACATGAGCTTCGCGTAACGGGGAAGCGTCCAGGTCATGCAGATCTCCCGCTTCTCAAACGGCGTCACCGCGCTCATCGCAAAGATGTTATCGGCCTCGAAGATCTGCTCCCGGATGAACACGCGCTCGGACTCCGGCGCGAAGGTCAGGTTCACCCACTGTTCGATCGAAGAGGCCTTCTTGGTGAGGTTGAACCCGTGACTGTTCCAGGAGACGAAGCCCTTGAGCGGCAAGACGGAGTAGACCCCGGACGGAGGCACATCGATCGAAGTCGACTCTTGGGCTCCTCCGAGCTGAATCACGTTGTCTTGGCCCGGGCCGCCGAGGCCGCCGCCCAAACCGAAGTCCTGCGGAGCGTACCGGTATCCGACGCAAGCGACCGAGGTGACCGCCGGGGTCGTGCACTGGCTGCGGGCGCCGCAAGCATCGGCCGCCGTCGGGTCGCAGGTTTCACCGGCCTTGTCGCCGCCTAGGCATGTCCACGGGCCCCATTCGCCACCGTTTGGGTCGGACTCCGGCGTATAGACGCTGATGATGCTGTGGTGTGACTGGCCGTCCTGAGCGAGCTCATTGCGGCGGAAGGCAAAGCACTTCCGACCTTCGCCGAACTGCTCGCAGTCGACTTGGTACTCGGGCGGCACCGAATCGGTGAAGTCGTAATACGACGCGAAGCAAACCTCGTCTTCGGCCTCGCCTTCGAGGTCCCAGCCGCCTGCGTAGAACTGCACGCCTTCCTCTGGCGGGGGAGCTGGGAGCGGATTGATTTTGTTGGGGTCCGGCTCGAAGGTGCCGTCACAACCGAGGAGCTCGAGCGTTCCGCCGACGATCGAATCCGACGGGGCGCCCGCCCTCATCCAAAGTCGCATCGCCGCGAGCTGGTCGGCACTGAGCGGCTCTTCATCGATGGGCATCGCCTGGCCGAGACTGCCAAGGTCGGTGCCTTCGGTGCCGGCCTCGAGCTTGAGGTAGAGCAGGCTGAGCCCCTGGTCGCCAGGGAAAACCCGTTCGATCGATGGGTCGATCGTGCTCGGCTGGCGGACCGAGGCATCGAACGATGCTCCCGGACGGAGGTCGAGCCCACCGAGCATCGCGTCGCCGTGACAGGTGCTGGCCGTGCAGCCCTTGGCCTCGAAGATGGTCGCTTGAATCGCGTCGTAGGTATTTGCGTAGTTGCAGTCCTTGAGCGCGGTGCCGCTGTTTGATTCAGAACCGCACGCGGCGAGGAATAGAGAACCGATGGCGGTCAGGGCAAGCAGGGCGGAGCTGGGTTTCGGCATTCGTTTCATCGTCCGGGTGGGTTTGGGGCTGGAATACAAAAGGTCAACAGACTCCTGGTCAATTGACGGAGAGAGGCGATTGGCGCAAGCGTTGTGCTTCCCAGGAGGAAGCCGCCATGCCGCTCGAAACCCTGTTCAAAGTCGCCAACTACTCGGTCATTCCATTCTGGTTGCTGCTGATTTTCGCGCCAGGCTGGTCCTGGACGCGCCGATTGGCACACGGCCCGGTCGTGCTGCTGCTGCTCACGCCGATCTACGCCTACATGCTGTTCGGTTACGGAGCGGCGCCGGAAGGCATGGAGCTTGGGTCGCTCTACGGGGTCATGGTCGGCTTTTCGGCGCCGCAGATCGTGGTCGCCGGTTGGATCCACTATCTCATCTTCGATTTATTCGTGGGCGCTTGGGAGACTCGCGACGCCCAGCGGCGCGGGGTCCCTCATCTGCTCGTCATCCCCTGCCTCATCGCGACCTTGGTGGTCGGGCCCATCGGGCTGCTGTTCTATGTGCTCGTGCGCTTCTTCAGCAAGAGAGTGCTCGAGTACGATGAGGCGGGCACCCTCTGAGGCCCCGGCGCCCTTGGGCACCGGATCAGAGTGCACAATTAGATGGGGCCAGCGCCATCCTAGGCGCCGGCCCTCGTTGATCCGGACTCCCACCAAGGGGGGGAGTTCGCCTAAGGGCTAACTCGCCCGCACCTCCGGTGCGAGTCCGATTCTAGAATTGCTGTCCATATGCGCATTCCTCCCCCGGCGATGCCGGCGCTCTTGGGTCTCTGAGCACCATGCCCAGACCACGCGGAGCGTTCCTTGGTGGTTGGACCCACGGATATCGAGGGCCAATTCACGGCCGCGAGTCTCCTTTCGGAGTTCGCACCAGTGCGGGGCAATCTACCCAACCGCCGCCTGCGATGAGTGGCATCGCAAAAAGGAGAACCCTTTTTCGGGCAACGCCACTCACATCCTTAAGATAGTCGCTACACCCGATCGCGCCAAGCCAAGAACCGACTTAGAGGAGGAATTCGTCTCCTAGCTGCAGTATCTGAAGATTTCGGCCGCGAACCTGCGCAAGCTCTCGAAGCACCCTGGCCTCGAACGTAGGCTTGATGTGATAGAGCAAGATCGGAAGCGCATCGCTTTGGGTCAGCTTATCGAGCTCGGACGAAAGCATCTCGGGGGTGAGATGCCGAGACGCCCATGCGAGGTCGGTTTCGTCGTTTGGAAACGAGACTTCCATCATCAAGGCTTGAAGATCATCGAGCGCGTTGATCTGTGTCCAAAGCTCTTCGGTCGGTCCCGTGTCTCCGCCGTAGACGATGCTCTTTCCATTCTGACGGATGATGAACGCGGAGGTGTCGACGGTGTGGTTCACCAGGACAGGGGTCACCTCGTAGCCGTCGACGTCGGATGCTTGGTTGGCCTGCACCTCGACGTAGCGTACGGTCGGCCCGCCCTTGGCGTCGATCTGCGTGAAGTCCGGCCAAATGATGTCATTGAAGAAGTGCGTCCGGAGCGCTTCGATGGTCTCGGGGATCCCGACAATCTCGAGCGTCGAACCGCCCTGCTGGCATCGGTTGTCCGCAAGCGTTGCGAGGTCGCGAACGTGGTCCATGTGGGGATGACTCACCAGGACCGAGCGAATCAGCTCCTGCTCGCGGAGCGAAAGAGAGCTCGTGATGGCGCCCGCGTCGATCGCGACGCTGTCGCCCACCATGAAGCTCGAAGTACGGTGCTTGGGTGTTTCGCCGCCATGACAGCCGAGTACGCGAAGCTGCATCAGGAGGCCCCCGAATTCCGAATGAAATCGAGAAACTCGTTGAGCCGCTGGAGGTCTTTGATCAGGACGAAGCCTCCCGCGACCTCGACGACGCCGACCCGGGTGAGTCGCCGTAGCGCGGTACGCACATCGCTCCCGTCGACGCCAATCGCGAGGGCCAGATCAGCGTCCGTGACGTCGGGCGCGGCAGAGCCGTTGGCCTGTTCGAGGATTCGCTGAAGCTCGAGGATCACGCGCGCGGTCATGTCGTCTTCGAGAAGAAGATCGATGAAGCGGTTCGCGTTCTCGATGCGTTCTGCGAGATGCCGAATCAAGCGAATGGCTACCTCGCCATTTTGGGCGACCATTTCTTCGAGCTTGGCGGCAGGAACCTTCAAGAGCTCAGCCTCTTCGAGCACCTCCGCCGTTGCCGTACGGGGGCGCCCCATGACCACGGCCATTTCTCCGAAGAAGTCCCCGGGGCCGAGTGTCGTCACGACCCGTTGCCTGCCGTGCGCCTCTTTGAGGACGCGAACCTTTCCGGCACGAATGACGTACATCGACCCGCCCGGGTCGCCCTGACGAAAGACCGTCGTGCCCCCGGAAAGACGAACGCCGAATTTATCAGTCAGAGACTGATCCGCCATGCTTCCCCCGAGATTCAATGTACCCCGCTGCGAAGTCGACCGCCAGATTGATAGGCCGTAATCTCGCGGCGGGGGATTGATGACGCTCGACTGGCAGCAAGTGCAGGAATTCGGGCCAGAGTTGAGCGTGGCGCTGGACATCCTTCTCGCGCTGGCCGCGGCGTCACACGTCATACTGAACAAGAGTGACACCCGTGCGGCGACAGCCTGGGTTGCGCTGATTTGGCTCCTGCCATTCCTAGGATCGATCCTCTACTTCTTCCTCGGCATCAACCGGATCCAGCGGCGTGCGAAGGTGCTCAAGTCGGGCGCCACCGACTACAGCGTTCCCTTGGACGAGGCGCCGCGCTCTCCGGCGGATTTGGACCGGGAGCTCGGAAGCGACCGGGCCCGCTTGATCGAGCTTGCGCGCGTCGTGACGAAAGTGACCGAGAGGCCCTTGTTGGTGGGCAATGACCTAGATCTCCTGGTCGATGGCGATGAAGCCTATCCGGCGATGATCGCCGCGATTGGCGAGGCGAAGGAATCGATTTCGCTGATGAGCTATATCTTCGAAGCCGAAGGCGTGGGAGCGGAGCTCGTCGACGCGCTCGCTGACGCATGCGCCCGCGGTGTCGAGGTCCGTGTCTTGGTCGACGACGTCGGGGTGCGTTACGCCAGGCCGCGCATCCATCGCGTGCTGAAGCAGCGAGGCGTTCCGGTTGCGAACTTCCTACCCGCCTTGCTCCCCGGGTCCATCACTCACTTCAACCTGCGCAATCACTGCAAGATCGTCGTCGTCGACGGCCGAGTGGGGTTCACCGGCGGGATGAACATTCGGCAGGACTCGGTCTTGTCGTCCGAGCCAGGCTATCCGACGAAGGACGTACACTTTCGAGTCCACGGCCCCGTGGTGGCGCAGCTTCAGGAAGCGTTTGCACGCGACTGGGTTTTCACGACGGGCGAGCGTCTGGCAGGGCGACGATGGTTTCCCGAGCTTGCGCCGGCGGGGGAGACGCTGGCGCGGGGCATCAACGACGGCCCTGACCGGGACATCGACAAGCTTCATTGGGTGTTCCTCGCAGCGGTCGGGGCTGCACGACGCTCGATTCGAATCATGACGCCTTACTTCTTGCCGGACTCAATTCTGATGAAGTCGCTTCATCTCGCGGCACAGCGCGGCGTCGAGGTCGACATCATCGTGCCCGAGGTCGGGAACCTTCCCGTCGTACGCTGGGCAATGTGGGGTAACTACCGACGGGTGCTGTACCAAGGGATTCGGCTCTGGCTCACGCCGCCACCTTTCGATCATTCGAAGTTGTTCGTCGTCGACGGTTACTGGTCGTCGATCGGCTCGGCAAATTGGGATCCGCGCAGCCTGCGTCTGAATTTCGAGTTCAATTTGGAATGCTACGACGAGGGGCTCGGGCAAAACCTCGAAGATCACGTTCGGAACCGTTTGATCGACGCGCGGCTGCTGACAATCCAGGAGCTCGACGGCCGATCTCTCTTTCGAAGGCTCCGGGACGGAACCGCACGGCTGTGGACGCCTTACCTTTGAGTGCGAGCGAGCTCGGCCATGCAGCGCGCCGTTGCCGGAGCGGCGGCGGGATCGATGGAGAGGTGCGCGCGCAGCACGGCCAGGTCTTCGGGCTCGTCGATGTCGTACCAGGGCGGGAGCATCGCGGGCTGCTGCGGAGCGTTCGCTTTGACCGTGTCAGCAAGGGCGTTTCCCGTAGACCAGCGGACCCCTTCGAAGCTCGGGCGAACGCGCCGGGTAGCCCCGATCGCGTAGTAGCCTCCGTCGTGGGCTGGGCCGAGCATGAACGCACTGCGCTCGAGGGAATCAAAGGCGGCGCCGATGAGCTCAATCGGTAGCGTGGGCATGTCGCTACCGATGATGACGACGCGTTGGTAGTCCCGGAGGCCCTCGTCGAAGGCCGCAGCGAGCCTCACGCCCAGGTCACCTGCGGGCTGAATTCGCGGCGAGGTACCAAGGCGCTTCGCCCAATCGGAGACGGTGTCGTCGGAGCCGGCAGACCAAAGTGCCAGGTGCACGCGTCCCGCGGCCCGAACGCGAGAACAGAGCGCGATGGTGTCCTCGGCAAAGGCCTGGTACAACCGCGCGGCGCCCGCGTCTCCCAAGCGCGCCGCGAGCCGAGTCTTCACCGTTCCTGACTTCGGCGGCCGAACGAAGACCGCGAGCTGCGCTAGCCCCATGCGTAGCGGCCTAGCAGCCAGATGATCTTCGCGCCCGCACCCAAGGAGCCGCGCACGGTGCCACTGACTTTCGAGACGCCGATTCGCCGCCGATAGGAGACGGGCACTTCGCAATACCGGACGCCGCGCTTTGCAGCCTTGATCTGCATCTCGACCGTCCAGCCGTAGTTGCGGTCCACCATCCCCAGGGCCTGCAAGGTCTGCCAGCGGATCGCGCGAAACGGACCGAGGTCGCTGTAGCGCACCCCGTAAAAGAGCCGGAGCGCGCGGCAGGCGATCGCGTTCCCGACACGCTGCTGTGGGCTGAGCGCGCCCCGCTCCCGGGAGCCGCGCGCACGCGAGCCGATCACCAGGTCTACATCGCCCGCGAGGATCGGCGCGACGAGGGCATCGATTTCGTCAGGGTGGTCGCTGTAGTCGCCGTCCAAAAAGACGACGATCTCCGGCGGGTCGTCCGCGAGGTGCGCAAGCGCCTTCAAACAGGCCGCTCCGTACCCACGCTCGGGCTCATGCACCAGCTGAGCCCCGTTTTCGAGCGCCCGCGCCGCCGTGCGATCGGTCGAGCCATTATTGGCAACGACGACTCGCCGAACCGGTGGGCGAGGAATGTCGCGCAGCACCCAGGGGAGCGCGGCCTCCTCGTTGAGAACCGGAATGATGACGTCGACGCTTTGCATGCAGTGAAACTACGTCGAACAAGCGGCTTCGTTATCGCAGTGCGTGGACCCGCCACGCTCCCACGCGAGCGCCTACAGCTGCTTCGAGTAGTACTCGATGACGAGGTCGATCTCGAGCGCGAAGGGCACGGAGTCGACTTTCGGGGCGCCCTTGACCGTAGCGGTCTTCTTTCCCTCATCAAACTCGATCCAATCGGGGCGCGCGAGGCGGACGTCGTCGAGCGATGCAGCGACGGTCGGCAGCTCCTGGCTGCGCTCGCGGAGGCTCACAACATCGCCTTCACGGACGCGATACGACGGAATGTCGAGACGCCGGCCGTTGACCAGGAAGTGGCCGTGGCAGACGAGTTGACGCGCAGCGGGAATCGTCGGCGCAAAGCCGGAGCGGAACACGAAGTTGTCGAGGCGACGCTCGAGAAACTCGACCAGCTTGTCACCGGACGGTTCCTTGCTGTGCACCGCTTCGTGGTAGAGCCGCCGGAACTGCCCCTCGTTGAGCCCGTAGTTGAAACGCAGCTTCTGCTTTTCGAGAAGCTGCTTCTTGAAGTCGCTGATCTTTCGGCGGCGGGCCGACTTCGGCCCGTGGACGCCCGGGGGATAGGGGCGATCCCACATGGTCTTGCGCGACAGACCGGGAAGGTCGATGCCGAGCGCGCGCATGCGCTTTACCCTGGGTCCTGTGTATCGAGACATCTATGAGGCTCCTGGCGCGAAATCCCTGGGCTTTTGCCCTGCCCGCGCGAGGCGGCCCTTATACGGCAATCTGCTGGGGAGGCAAATCGACCCGGAAACCCGCGTCGCGGGCCGGGGCGGCCGGCTAGCTTAGCGTCGAATTTCCCGGTAACCAGGCGTGATGGGGGAGCCGAGGACCATACATTTCGTGTCGCTGGGATGCGCGAAGAACCGCGTCGATACCGAGGTCATGCTCGGCGTGAGCGACCAGTCCGGCTTCGAGATCGTCGAGGACCCCGCCGAGGCCGAGGTGATCGTCATCAACACCTGCGGTTTCATCGGGCCCGCCAAAGAGGAGTCGGTCGACGCAATCCTCGAGATGAGCGCCCACAAGGCAAGCGGCAGCTGTGAGAAGCTCGTCGTGGCGGGCTGCCTGTCCCAGCGCTACCCCGACGAGCTGTCCCGCGAGCTTCCGGAGGTCGACCACTTCCTAGGCTCGAGCGACATGCTGAAATTGAAGAGCGTGCTCGGCGGGGCCAAGGAACGAATGCTGGTGGGCAACCCGGCCCAGTACACCATGCGCGCCAACGACCCGAGGGTCCTCTCCGGCCAGACCCATCGCGCCTACGTGAAGATCGCCGAGGGCTGTAACCGAGAGTGCAGCTTCTGCGCAATCCCGTCATTCCGCGGCAAGCAACGTTCGCGCACGATCGAAGATCTGGTGCGCGAGGCTGGCATCTTGGCCGCTGCAGGGGTGGTCGAGCTGAATCTGATCAGCCAAGACACGATTGCGTACGGACGCGACCTCGCCAAACGAGAGTCGCTTGACGAGCTCCTCGCGGCGCTCGCGGAGGTCGATGGTATTCGCTGGATTCGCGCTCACTACCTCTACCCGGAGAAGCTGAGCGACTCCCTCATCGAGACGATCGCCCAGCACGAGAAGGTTCTCCCCTATGTCGACATGCCGCTTCAGCACGCGTCGGATTCGGTGCTGCGCGTCATGCGGCGCGGACATGGCGGAGATCGCATGTACAAGGTGGTCGAGCGTTTGCGTCGGGCGATTCCCGATCTCGTATTTCGAACCACGTTCATCGTCGGACACCCGGGCGAAACAGAGACCGACTTCGAGGAGCTTCGGAGCTTCGTCGAATGGGCCGAGTTCGATCATGTCGGCGTGTTCCTGTATTCGCCCGAAGACGGCACCCCGAGCGGCGACATGGCCGACGCGGTGGATTCCGACGTTGCCGAAGCGCGGCGCGAGGCGCTCATGGACCTGCAGCGTCCGATCAGCCGTGAGCGCTTGGAACTGCGTGTGGGTACCGAGCTCGACGTTCTGGTCGAAGGAGTGAGCGACGAAACTGACCTGCTGCTCCAGGGACGCTGGTGGGGCCAGGCGCCCGAGGTCGACGGAAGCGTGTACTTGGCCAATGGTACGGCGCGGGCTGGCGAGATCCGGCGAGTTCTCGTGACCGACGCCGCGGACTACGACCTCATGGGCGACTTCATCGACGCTCGAGGCGGGCGCGACGCACCACCCGACGCAAAAGATCCCAGGCCACCCAAAGTTAAGCTACGAACGCTACCGTGAAGTGGACTGGGCTCGCTCTGTTGCTCGCGTCGCTCGTAGCGCTACTCGTAGCTCTAGGGGGCTGTGCGACCGCGGTGCCCGCGATGAGCGGCGGTTCGACCACGCCGAAGCACCGCACCGACCTCGCGTTGGGCGGCGCTGCCCGGGTGCCGCTCGGTGATCTGAGAGACCCGGCCGTCCTCGACCCGGGCGAATCGCAGTACCGCTACGCAGCGGACGCGGGCGGTGTGGTTCCAATGGCGTACGGGCGCTACGGAATCGCCAGGAACTGGGACCTGGGCTTGATGGTCTCCGGCTCCACCGTCAAAGCCGAGGCGCGCTACGAGCGGGTGCTGCAGGAGGGGACCACCCGATCGAGCTTGATCGTGGGCCTCGCGCCGTACGGGGGCTGGATTCCCGATCGCGATCGATCCGGCAGCGGCGGGCGCGTCGGGTTCGAGGTTCCGTTCGTCTACGGAGTCGACTTCGGAGGCATCTACGAGCTGTGGTTGGGCGCGCGCGGCAGCGGGGAGTACGTCTTTGGTGACTTCCAGGTCACAGGCTCCGAGCAAAGGGCCAGCGGAGCGGGGGTCCGACTGGGGCCCGTGATCGGCATGGCGCTCGGCGTGCGGCGAATTCACGCGCTGGTGGAGCTGACCGCCGCGTACGAATACTGGTTCATCGACCACGCGGGGGGCTCGCTCAACCGGGGCGGCTTCGTGTTGATCCCCGGCTTCGGGGTACGCCTGCGCCTCTAGCTCGACTTTGCTCGTCCCGTTGCCCCTCCGGCGGCCTTGACGCGGCGCGATCGCCGTGGCCTCGGGCGCTTGTTTTTCGGCGCGGGCTTTTCGTCATCGCTGCGGAGTAGGTTACCGACGAAGGCACCCATCAGCGCCATCATCGTGGCCATCAAGACGCCGAGCACATAGGCGCCCGTCGAGAGTTGGTAGACGTCCGCAATGCTCGAGAGGTAGACCATGGTGAGAATCGCGGCGAGGAACCCTCCGACCGGCGGTTCGAGGAAGTTCTTCCCGGGCGAGAGGTAGTTGATGGTCCCGGCCCCAATGAACCAAAGGACGATGACGATGACGATTCCAGGGAAGCCCTGCGGATCGTACGCCGAGATGATGAGAGGCAAGAGCGCCACAGCAAGCGCCGCCATGACCAGGAAAAGCCCAAAAGAGATGAATACCCAGCGAAGCTCGAACTCGTCAGGCTGATGCCGACGGGCGTACACCTCCTCTTCACTGAGCTCCGAGGCGAGCTCCGACAGGCGGGCTCCACACGAGCGACAGCGCTCTGAAACTTTGGGATTGCTCGCGCCACATACGTGGCATTCGATCTCTTCGGCAGCCATATCTCCCTCACTCGACTGGTCGCGTGTCCCCCGGCGCATTGTCTACGGCGGACCGCAGAAGCGCAACTGCCTGTACGTGCGAACAAATCGGAGCGTACTTGACGCGGGGTGCGAGGCGGCTACCTTCCCGCCCCGCCCGAAAAACCGGGCTGAAGGAGACCTGAAGTGGCCCGTTTCATCGACGAGCTCAAGCGTACGCATAGTTGTGGTGAACTGAGAGAAGAGAACATCGATCAGGAGATCGTACTCTTCGGCTGGGTGCATAACCGACGTGACCACGGCGGCTGCATCTTCATCGACCTACGCGATCGCGATGGGCTGACCCAGGTCGTCTTCGACCCAGAGACGAGCGACAAAGCGTCGTTCGAAACCGCGGACAAAGCGCGCTCGGAGTGGGTGCTCGGAATACGCGGCAGGGTTCGCGATCGGGGTGCCAAGAATGATGGCACGAGCCTTCGCAATCCGCGGCTCGCGACTGGGGCCATCGAAGTCATTGCGCTCGAAGCGACGATCTTCAACAAGGCTGAGACTCCTCCGTTTGAGATCGAAGATCAGATCACGACGGGCGAGGACAAGCGCCTCGAGTACCGCTACCTCGATCTGCGACGCCCGACGCTTCAGAAGAACCTGATGATGCGGAGCAAGCTCAATCATCAGGCCCGCAACTATTTCAACGACAACGGTTTCATCGAGGTCGAAACGCCGTTCATGGTGAAATACACGCCGGGCGGCGCACGAAACTTCTTAGTTCCGTCCCGTCTTTACGGCGGCCACTTCTATGCGCTCGCAGAAAGCCCCCAACTCTACAAGCAGCTGCTCATGTGCGCGGGCTACGACAAGTACTACCAAATCGTTCGCTGCTTTCGCGACGAGGACCTGCGCATCGACCGGCAGCCGGAGTTTACCCAGATCGACGTCGAGATGTCGTTCATCAATCAGGACGACCTGTTTAAAGTCCTCGAAGGATTGGTGTTCCGGCTCTGGAAGGAAGTCCTCGGAATCGACCTGCTCGAGCGCTACCCGAGCGGCGAATTCCCTCGGATTCCCTACGCAGAATCGATGGAGCGCTACGGCAATGACAAGCCGGACATGCGCTTTGGAATGGAGCACGTCGACCTGACCGACCTGACCGTCGAGCATGACGGCGGTGGAATCGGCATGCTCGAGCCGATCGCAAAGAAGTTCAGCGACGGCGCGTACCGACGAGACCTTCCTACCGAGATCGTGAAGGGGATGGTCGTTCCCTCTGGCCACGGCTTCTCGCGGAAGGATCTCGACGCGCTCGAAAAATTCGTGCGCCAGATGGGCGCCAAGGGTTTGGCGCGCGCCAAGGTCGACGGCGAGGGCAACTGGTTGCAGAGCCCGCTCGCCAAGATGGTCACGCCAGAGTTCCGGAAGGCCGTCAACGAGAGGGTCGGAGCAAAGGACGGGGATCTCATCTTCTTCCAATTTGGGCCGACGGCGAAGGTTCACACCGTGATGGCCAACCTTCGTCTGCATGTCGCGCGGAAGCTAGGCATGGTTCCCGAGACCGGCAGCGCGGGGACTTGGAACTTTCTTTGGGTCGTCGATCCGCCGTTGTTCGACCGCAACGAGGAAAAGAAGCGCTGGGAAGCCGCGCACCACGTCTTCACTCGCCCGCACGACGAATGCATCGACTTGCTTGAGAGCGACCCGGGCAAAGTCCTGTGTTATCGCTACGACCTCGTGCTCAACGGCTTCGAGATCGCAGGCGGCTCGATTCGCTTGCACGACCCCGAGGTCCAAAAGAAGGTTTTTCAAGTGATCGGCCTGAGCGACGAGGAGGCCCGCGAGAAATTCGGCTTCCTCCTCGACGCCCTCACCTACGGCGCCCCGCCCCACGGCGGCATTGCGTTCGGTATGGATAGGGTCGCCATGCTAGCCGCAGAGACCGAGTCGATTCGCGACGTGATCGCGTTCCCGAAGACGCAGCGAGCCAACGACCTGATGACCTCGGCGCCCTCGCGTGTCGACCCCGAGCAGCTCCTCGACCTGAAGATCAAGACACTCGAGTAGCAGACGGACCAACCATATGATCGAAGAACGGCTCGCGACGGGCGTGCTCGGGATTGGGACCCACTCGCCCCCTATTCCTTAAGACGACCCACGGCTAGGCTCGACCCAATCCCTGTGCTGCCCATCCCGAGCCGTTCTCCCATTGAATGGATATGAATACAGGGGCGCGGCGGAACACGATGCGGGGGTTCGGCGGCAGCGCGAGCCCGAAGGGAGAAGCCCGGCGCAACGCGCCGCCAAGGCGAAGCGCAGCGACCGCCGCGGCAGGGAGGACTACGGGTGGGGGTGGGCGGGCGGTGTAACCAAGCCTAACCAGGCCCCAAGCCCACCAACCACCCCCCACAACACCCGCAGCAGCACAACCCCCCGCCCAATGCGGGCACGGACGGAGCTACTTAACCCCCTTGAATAGCCATTACTTGCGCTGCGTCTGTAATCTCGGACAATGGGAGACATCATGAGAGCCGTCGTCAAGAGTTTGTTCACTGCCTTAATCGTTCTCACCACGGCCCTCCCGGCCCTGGGCGAGGACGGCGACATGAAAAATTGCTACAGCATTCGGGGCGAAGCTCGCTACGGCGCGCTTGCGTACAAGCACATCGTCATCGTGACCAATCGCTGCGACATCACGCTTCAATGCGAAGTGTGGACCGACGTCGATCCTTCGCCCCGGCAGTCGGTGAGCGTGGAGCCCCAGGGCACGGCCGAGGTTCTGGTCCGCGCGGTCTCACCAGCGCGCGCATTCAAGGCGTTCGGCGAGTGCAAAAAATAATGCGCGAGTAGCCCACGCTCAGTAGAGCGGGTTGTCTTCTCGCTTGGTGAAGAACCGTTCGAAGATCGCGTAGCCGTCGGCAACCTGGTCGAGCTCGGTGTATTCATTCGGTTGATGTGCCTGAGCCGCGGTGCCGGGACCCAGGTTGACGCCAGGCACGCCAATCGCGTCGAAGCGCGCCACATCCGTCCAGGCTTGCTTGCTACGAACCCCGTTCACGCCGCAGCGCATCAGGTGCTGGATGTAGGGATCGCTGGCGTGCGGATGACCCGCGGGCGAAAGGTCGGTCGCCTGAATCTTGCATTGGTTTCCTGCCAGCTCGCGTAGCTCCGCGAATGCTTCTTCGGCGGTACGGCCCGGAGCGAAGCGATAGTTGACGTTGAGCTCTGCCTGACCGGGAACGACGTTCCGCGGCCCGCCGCCCTGAACCACGGTCGGTGTCATCACCTCACGAAACAGGTAGCCGTCGAGCTCGACGTCGTGTGGTTCCCGCTGCTCGAGCTCGCGGATGAAATTCGCGGCTTTGTAGAGCGCGTTGTCGCCTTGCCAGGGCCGCGCGCTGTGGGCTGTTCGCCCGAGAAAGGTCAGCGTCGCGTGAATCGAGCCCATCGCGCCGAGCTGCATCTGGTTATCGCTCGGCTCGAGGCAGATCGCCAGGTTGAGGTCGTGGAGCGCGGGGTGCGTGTCGAGGATCGGTCCGAGCCGGTTTTCCTCGAACGGGCCTTCTTCCCGCTCGTAGAAGATCAGAGTGAGATCGCAGGGCAGCTCATCGAGATCGAGGCGCTCGACCAGCTCGATCATGATGGTCAAGCCGGATTTCATGTCGGCCGCGCCGGCCCCGTACAGACGGTTGCCCTCGATGCGCGGCGGCCCGTCGTGCTGGGTGCGCACCGTGTCGAGATGACCCACGAGTGCGATCCGTGGAGCGTCGTTCCGCGCTGCCGCGTGAACGATCAAGCTGTCGTGGAAACGCGTGATCGCCTCGCCGCCCAAGCTGCCGGTCAGTCGCGCTTCGACATGATCGCAGAGCTCCGCTTCCTCTCCGATGGGGCTTGGAATCCGAGTCAGCGCGAGCAGGGTGTCTGCAAGAGCATGGGCGATGTCGGTCATCGCGCCGGAGCCTAGCAGGCAGCTCGCACAGAGGCTTATCGGACCAGGTCTTCGGGGCGGTCCCAGTCCTCGAGCGCCCGGGCGACCGCCTCGCTCAGGGGCAGCGCCTCAATGTCGATCGACGCGAAGAGCTTTTGAAAGGACCTCTCACCCCGCGAAATGGCTTCCGCCAGAGGGTCGGCAAGACGGACGGCGTCGTATCGAGCGAGCATGGGCTCCCAGGGCGCATCCGGCGCCCGCCTCGGCGCGACGACGATGGCAGTGCTGACATGGTCGCGAGCCTCTGCGAGGGCTTCGGGACTGACGAAAGGCATGTCGCAAGCGATCGCGACGAGCTGTGACCGATGGGTCTTCAACGCGTGACGTAGGGCGGCGTGCAGGCCGGCGAGAGGGCCAGCGCCCGGGGGGTCGTCGTCGAGCCGGAGCACGCCCTCCGCGAGCCGTGCGTAGGGCGTTGCCTCACCGACGAGCACAGTTTTGAAACCCGCCTCGCGGCCGCGCCGAACCAGCGCTTCGAGGATCGGTTCCGAGCTGCCTGGAATCGAGAGGAGCCCTTTGGGCTCGCCCATTCGGCGCGACTTCCCCCCGACGAAGATAGCGAGGAGCGGAGGCGCCAGCATGACGGGCCTAGGCCGGAAGCCCAGCGTCGCTCGGGAGGCGCGATTCGAGCTTTTCGACGACGCGATTGAGTTGGTCTTGTTGAATCGCGCTGGTGATGAAGTTGGTCACGAAGACGGTCGCGTACGACGCGACGTCGAGAATCACCGCAATGATCGAGGTGTCTTGCGCTGGACCGAGGCCATTGCGCTCCTCGAACTCGGCGATCTGCTGTGAGATCTGGTAGTCGACCCAGATGCCGTAGATGGCGAATGTAAGAATCACGAAGAGAAAGTCGAGCCAGAAACCGTGACCGGTCGGAGTGCGTCCATCGAGCGCCTTCAGGTCTTCGTAGATGCCGTGGTACCAGAACGGTAGATAGAGCCCAAAGGTGACGACGCTCAGAACCAACACCAGCGCAGGTTCACGTCTCTGGATGGTCGGAGCTGTCATCGAAAGGTCCCTTCCCGCTCGCGCGCGGCTCTAGGTCGGCTAAGTTTCGTCCCATGGACGACGACGCCGTGCAAGTGGCAACGGTTGCCGTAATCGGTGATGTTCATCTCTTCTGGGACGACGCCGACGTCGCTTACTTCAACCGCCGCGAATACGATCTAGTGCTGTTCGTAGGCGATTTGGCGGGCTATACGCAGCTGCGAGGGCGCCGCGTGGCGCGTTTACTCCGCCAGCTTCGCGTGCCGGCGATGTGCATTCCCGGCAACCACGACGGCCTCCACGCCCTTCAACTCGGCGCGGAAATCGCACCGCGTGCGCACCGGCTTCGAAGCGCGTTTTGCCAAGGTCAGGCCGGTCGCTGTGCAAGCCTCGAGCGTACACTCGGCGACGTGGAGCTCCTCGGTTACAGCCGGCGCCGCATCGCCCCCGCCGGCGTTCCATTGAACATCGTGGTGTGTCGACCGCATTCGATCGGCGGAAGGCGCCTCGCCTGCCTTCGCTATCTCGCTAAACGCTACGGCATAGACTCGATGGATGCATCGGCCGCACGGTTGAAGCGTCTAGTCGACCGCTGCGATGACGCGCCGATCTTGTTCCTCGCGCACAACGGGCCTTCGGGTTTAGGCGACCGCGCAGACTCGATCTGGGGCTGTGACTTTCGGAAGAAAGAAGAAGACTGGGGCGACCGGGATCTCGAAGAGGCGGTGCAGTACGCCAAGAGCAGCGGCCGAACCGTGCTCGCGACCGTCGCCGGCCACATGCACCGCAAAACCAAGTCCGGAAAGCGACGCCCCGCGCAGATCACCCAAGACGGCGTCCTCTACGTCAACGCGGCCGAGGTCCCGCGGCACCGCAAGGAAAACGGCCAGAAGAAGCGGCACCATGTAAGGCTGACCCTCAGCCCCATTTCCGCAACCGCCGAAGACCGCTGGATCTAGGGGACAGGCTAGCCCCTCAGAACAGCTGTGATTCCAGATAGTTGACTGCCATGCCGCGAAAGCCCGAGCTCCGTTTGGGTTCGGGTTCGGGCCCTATCGCAACTTCATCTTCGCCCCAGCCATCTTCAGCACACGCTTGAAGTGCTTCTTCTCCACCGGCTGGACCGAGAGGCGCGAGCCCTTTTGCGTGACCCGCATGCCTTCGAGCCCCGGGTCCTCCTTGAGCGTTTGAAGTGGAATCTCTTCGGCGAACTTCTCGACGAACTCGACGTCCACCAGGGACCAGCGGGGATCGTCCTCGTCGGACTTGGGGTCGTAGTGCTTGTTCTTCTCGTCAAACTGCGTCGGGTCTGGATAGGCCGCGCAGCAGATGCGGGCGACCCCCGCCGCGCCAGGGGGCTTTGCGCTCGAGTGGTAAAAGATGACGAGGTCACCTGCTGCCATATCGCGCATGAAGTTCCGAGCCTGGTAGTTTCGTATGCCATCCCAGGGCTCGCGGCCATCGCGCTCGAGGTCGTCGATCGAATAGCTCTCGGGTTCGCTCTTCATGAGCCAGTACTTCACGCCACGCTTCGGCATCAACGCACTATGTCACAAATGCCCAACTTCGGAACACAGCTGCACTTCCAAAAAGCACGATCGGAGAACAACTCGCGGGCGTACCGGGACGCGGAAAAAAGCGCGTAGAAGTGCGGCACCGAAGCGACCCTCCGTCAGACAGCAGGCGGCAGCGCGAGCCCGAAGGGCGAAGCCCGGCGCGGACGCGCCGGCAAGGCGAAGCGCAGCGACCGCCGCGCCAGGGAGGATTACGGGTGGGGGGGGGGGGGGGGTGCAACTAAACCTGACCAGGCCTCAAGCCCACCAACCCCCCACACCACACCCGCGGTAGCGCTTAAGCCGCCCCGTCCGTTGAACCCACGCGTCGCGTTCCGCTGCGTCACGGTACGCCCGCAAGCCGTTCTCCGGTTGTGTGGTTTGTTCGGAGATTTGACGCGGTTGGGTGCGTCGGTTGATCATGGCCGGGCTTTGCGTTCCAACTGGATGAAGGGGCTTTTCGCCGGGGTTCCGCCGCTCTTGGCTTATCTGGGCACTGCGTCGGGGTTTGCGCATTGGCTCGACAGCGGCGAGTTCGTCGCGGCGGCCGCGGACTTCGGCATCTCGCACCCACCCGGCCATCCACTCGCGTCCATCGTCCTCGGCACGGCGAATTTACTTCCCATCGGCGCGCTCTCGTTTCGGGTCGCCGTGCTCTGTGCGGTTCTGCTTGCGGTTGCCGCTGTGGCCTTGTTCTTTGCATTCGAGACGAGCCTGTCGGTGAGCGATGCGATTCGACCTTCGCTGCGCTTTCCTCTTGCGCTCGCAGCAACTTGGTGGGTTGCCGGAAGCCAGGGCTGGTGGTTTCAAGCGGTGCGACCCGAGGTGTACGCCCTGCAAGCGTCGCTCCTGTGCATCGCAATGGAGCGACTGCTTCGCGTTTCCATTACGGGACAAGAAGGACCGCAGGGCGACGTCCGCCCGCTCTACCAGGCCGCCCTGGCACTCGGCCTTGCGCTCGCCAACCATCATTTCATCGCGCTGCTCGCCATCGTGCCATCGCTCTGGCTCTTGCTGGGAATCTGGAAGACTTGGGGATGGCGGCCTTTCGCATGGTCGACCGGCTTTGTGAGCGCTGGCTTGATGACCTACCTCTACCTGCCGCTGCGAGCGCTCCAAGACCCGTTCTTGAATCTCGGAGATCCATCGAGCCCCGGACGCTTCGTTTGGGTGATCAGCGCGCAGGCGTTTCAAAAGAGCATCTCACCGGAAGCCGTCTCGCCATTTGGAGAGACCCTTGCGGACGTTCTGATCGCAACGGCTCGAGACCTCCATGTCGTGACGCTCGCGGTGGCGCTGCTCGGCGCCTATTTCATGCTCCGGGTCAGCTCGTCTCGGAAATTCGGCCTTTTCTGGCTGACCCTCTGGTTGGTGTACGTGCTTGGGCGCGCGACGCTGGGCTTCGTTCGCGGCAACCCCGATGCGATTGCCTACTTCATGGTTTCATATGCATCGCTCGCGATCTTCGCGGTCTTCGCCATCGGCGTTTTGCTCTCTGCGCTCGCCGAAGCGGTGCCGGGCAAGTCGAAGCTGGCGCCCGCGCTCGGAGCGCTCCTTGCACTTGCGGCGTCGTTCCAATTCCTTCGCTCGCTCGATGGTTCGACGCTCGCGAGCTTCGCCGACACGGACGTGTTCGATGATGGGCTTCGCCGCTCGCTACCCGCACGTTCGATCGTCCTGGTCCACAACCCGCAGACGATCTTTCGCTACTGGGGCGGCGAGGCCGAGGAGCTCAATCGGCCCGACGTCACGATGATCCCGCTCCCCTTGCTCAGCTACCCAAAGCTCGTGGACCGCTATGTGAGAGACGAGCCCGAGCTGACGCCTCTTCTGCGAAGCTACGTTCTCGACGGCACGCTAAGTGCGCCGGAGCTCCAAAGCCTTGCCGCGCTTCGCCCGGTCTACGTAGAGATGGACGTGAGAGTGACCCAAGAGCTGATGGACCTGCTCGTCCCCGAGCACTTGTACCATCGCGTGCTGACGGCCGACACGACCGAGACCGACGAGGCACGAGCCATGCATGAGCACGCTGCGTTTTGGGGAGACGTCTACCAACGGATCGGCCATCCGATCGACTCGCACACCGAGGTCCAGCTGATCTGGCGCCATTACACCGATTCCCTCTATTTTGCATCCATCGGCGACACGAACGCTGCGCTTCGAACCGTCAGCGCCGGCCTGGCGCTCAATCCCCACCCGAGGGAGCTGCGGATGCTGCAAGAGGCGTTGAAGAACGCTTCGGCCGGCGAGCGGATCGACGTCACACCGTTTACGATTCGCTGAGCGAGCAGCTCAGCGGGCTTTGCGCTCGGCCCGGCGCGCGCGACGGTAGACCTCGTAGAGGCTCTGGCGGACTTGCGAGGGCACGCTCTTGCGAAGGTCGATCTTCCAGGCTCGATCCTGTTTGACGAGAACGATCGGTGTCAGCTCGGCCGATGCCGAGGCGGCTCGGACCTTCGCGGTGTTGCCTTCGAGCTCGATCTCGAGCTCGTCTTTGCCCGCGACGAGCTGCCCGAAGACAAAACCTCCCAAGGCGTGATCGTGCTCTCCTTGCCAGTCGGAGAAGCAGATTCGAAAGAGCTTCGAATCGAGGAGCTCGAATCGCTCGTGCGCTTGAAGTCGGCGGCGGGCTTCGTCTTGCCGCATGTCTTGCACACCGTACGCGCGGAAGAGCGAGTCGATGGTGGCGCTCGGTGACTCGAAACCGGTAGGCGTTGGCTCGCTCTTGCAGGAGGCGATTAGCAGGACGGCGAGGGCGGCGAGAGTCAGGGGGCGCACCCGACCCATATTGCCTCGTTTTCGGTCTCTGTCGAACTATTGACGGGCCCTTTGCAGTGCTTAACTTAGGCCGAAATGCGACTCGATAGACTCACCACGAAGACACGCGAGGCCCTGGTTGCCGCACAGCAGAATGCGGGCGATCGAGGCAATCCAGAAGTGTACCCGGAGCATCTGCTGCTCGAGCTTCTAGCCCAGGCCGGCGGCCTGGCGCCTGCCATTCTCGAAAAGGCCGGGGCTGATCTTCAAGGTCTGATCCGCGCGCAAGGCGCAGTCCTCGACCGCATGCCGAAGGTCGCGGGCGGTGCGGAGCCCGGCATTGCGTCACGCCTGCGCGACCTTCTAAACAACGCTTGGAAAGAAACCGAAGCCCTCAAAGACGAGTACACATCGGCGGAGCATGTCCTCCTTGCTGCGTACAGCGACGGACAGCTGAAGAAGGCACTCGTCGCGCAGGGCGTCGACCGCGCAACGCTGCTCAAGGCGGTGCAAGAGGTCCGAGGCAGTCAACGCGTGACCGACCCCGATCCGGAGGGCAAGTTCCAGGCGCTCGAAAAGTACACGCGCGACCTGACCGAAGCGGCGCGCCAGGGGAAGACCGACCCGGTGATCGGCCGTGACGAAGAAATCCGCCGGGTCATGCAGGTTCTCTCGCGCCGCACTAAGAACAACCCCGTGCTCATCGGTGAGCCCGGTGTCGGGAAGACCGCGATTGCGGAGGGCATCGCACACCGGATCATCCAGGGCGACGTGCCCGAAGGCCTGAAAGACAAGAAGTTCCTAGCGCTCGACCTGGGCGCGCTGGTGGCCGGTTCGAAGTACCGCGGCGAGTTCGAAGAGCGGCTGAAGGCGGTTCTCAAAGAGATCGAGGACGCCAAAGGAGCGGTGATTCTCTTCATCGACGAGCTGCACACCCTCGTCGGCGCTGGCGCGGCCGAAGGCTCGATGGACGCGAGCAACATGCTCAAGCCGGCCCTGGCACGCGGAGAGCTGCGCTGCATAGGCGCAACGACACTGGACGAGTATCGAAAGCGCATCGAAAAGGACGCTGCGCTCGCGCGGCGTTTCCAGCCTGTGTTTGCCGGCGAGCCCTCGGTGCCCGACACGATCGGGATCCTGCGGGGGCTCAAGGAGCGCTACGAAATTCACCACGGCATCCGTATTCAAGATTCGGCGATCGTAGCTGCGGCTACGCTGAGTGAGCGGTACATCACAGATCGTTTTCTGCCGGACAAGGCGATCGATCTCGTCGACGAGGCCGCCTCGAGACTGAAGATGGAGATCGACTCCCTGCCTGCGCCGATCGACACGGTCGAGCGCAAGCTGACTCAGCTCGAGATCGAGCGAGAAGCACTCAGAAAAGAGAAGGACGACGCGAGCAAGAAGCGTCTGGAGGACCTCGAGCTAGAGCTTTCGGAGCTTCGAGAGCAGCGCGACACCATGCGCGCCCAGTGGCTCCGCGAAAGAGAGTTGATCACCGAGATCCGCGAGAAAAAGGAGCTGGTCGAAACCCTTCGCCTCGACCTCGAACGCGCAGAGCGCACCACCGACTACGAGGAGGCAGCGCGCCTGCAATACGGCGAAATCCCCGCTGCCGAATCGGCGGTCACTCAGGCGCAGCAGAAGCTCGCCGAGGTGCAGACGAGCGCCTCTTTCCTGAAGGAAGAGGTGACGGACGAGGACATTGCCGAGGTCGTTTCCAAGTGGACCGGCATCCCCGTGAGCAAGATGCTCGAAGGTGAGAAGGACAAGCTTCTTCGAATGGAAGATCGTCTCCGCGAGCGCGTGATCGGTCAAGATGAGGCTGTCGTTGCTGTGTCCAACGCGGTCAGGCGCTCCCGCGCTGGCTTGAGCGAGCCGAACCGGCCCATTGGTTCGTTTCTGTTTCTCGGGCCGACTGGAGTCGGCAAGACCGAGCTCGCGCGTGCGCTTGCGGACTTCCTGTTCGACGACGACAAGGCGATGATCCGGCTCGACATGAGCGAGTACATGGAGAAGCACGCGGTCGCTCGCCTCATCGGCGCACCTCCTGGGTACGTCGGCTACGAAGAGGGCGGGCAGTTGACGGAGCCAGTGCGACGACGTCCGTACGCCGTACTCCTCTTCGATGAAGTCGAAAAGGCGCATCCCGATGTCTGGAATGTTCTTTTGCAGGTCTTGGACGACGGTCGTTTGACCGATGGCCAAGGGCGCACGGTCGACTTCAAAAACGTCGTGATTATTCTCACGTCGAACGTCGGCTCACATCACATCATGGCTCTCGACGACGAGGAGGCGATGCGCGAGGCGGTCACCGAAGACCTGCGCGACGCGTTTCGACCCGAGTTCCTCAACCGACTCGACGAGACGATCATCTTCCACCGGCTCGACCGCGCACAGCTGCGAAGCATCGTCGACGTGCAGCTCCGGATTTTCGAGAAGCGTCTGGCCGCGCGTGACATGCAGCTCGACGTGACCGACGATGCCAAGGGCTTCCTGGCGAACGTGGGTTACGATCCGACCTACGGCGCCCGTCCCCTCAAGCGCGCGATCCAGCGCTACCTCGAGAATGGCCTGGCCGAGGACATCCTGGCGGGGCGATTCGGCGCGGGCGACACGATTCGGGTCGATGCGGGCGATGGAAAGCTCGTTTTCGAAACGGCGAATTCCGCGGGCGGGGCCGAAACGAGCCTCAGAGCCGAATAAGGGCGTGCTTACGAGCATTTACGAGGCCTGCCCCTGGAAAAACCGGGCTGCCTTGCGCCACCGTGTACACTGTGTAAGCCTCCGGCGCTCTTAGAAGGAGCAGAAGCGTTAATGGTCGAAACCGTACAGTGCAAGCCTATCGAAGTTCACGTTGGTGAACGTGGACTCGAGCGTGCGGTCAAGCACCTCAAGCGCAAGATGGCGACCGAGGGCATCCTCCGGGAGCTCAAGCGCCGCCGTCATTACATGAAGCCTTCGATTAAGAAACGGAAGAAGGCCGCAGAGGCTGCGCGCCGCCGTCGGAAGCGCGTTCGTCAAGTCAACGAACGCCCGTTCTGAAACGAAGCCTTCGGAGTTACTCTGTAAGCTTTTCGCTTTCTGGCTCGAAACGTTGACCCGGGCTCCACGCATGAAAGCGGTCGGTTTGGGCCTCGAGGAACCGCGCGAGGCGGTGGAAGTCGCTTCCATTCGGGATGAAGCGTACCTCGGTCCGCAGGGTCTGCGCGTTGATCAGCTTCGAGAACTCGATGTAGCGCAGGTCCAGTTGGCCGCTGACGCTCACCATGTGGCCATCGAGCCGTTCTTCGACCAAGGCACGGTAGGCGCCGATGCCGAGCTGGCTCGCGAGCATGACGTCGAATGCATGCGGCGGCGCACATCGCGACTCGTAGCCGAGTTGGATATGCCGAACCTTCTTGCGCCTGCCGGTGCGTTCCTCGTAGCGGACTTGGACACGATCGCAGACTACTTTGGCCAAGTCGAAGGCGGCCAATCGAATGTGACCATGCTCGTCACGGGGCAATCCGGCCGAGGCGTTTTGCGGTAGGAGCTCGGCGAGGCCTTCGGCCAGAACCACCGTTCCGTAATACTGATCGCGGCGTTCGCGCTCGAGCATCATATCGATGATGCGGTCGACCAGGGCGGTGATCGAAAGCCGAAGCTCCACCGTTTGCTCGCCAGTGACCGGGTCAACGCGGGCCTCTTCGATCGCCAAGTCGCCCTGCACGTCTTCGGTCGATACGACCATGCTGGCTTCACCGGCGATCGCGACGCCGTAAGATAGCCAGCCGGCTTTGCGGCCCATGGTTTCGACCATGAAGTAGCTGCTCGTCGCGACGCAGTCGGCGCGGAGATTCAAGAGCTCTTTGGCCATGACGTCCACCGCCGTGAAAAAACCAAAAGTGAAGTCGATGCCGCGATAGTCGTTGTCGATGGTCTTCGGCAAGTGGACGATGCGAATGCGATTCTCTTCGGCAACGTGATGCCGCTGATACTCGTAGAGATAGTTCGCCGTTTTGAGCGTATCATCGCCGCCGATCGAGATCAGCGCATCGACGCCAAGGTCGGCCAGCGCATGGTGAATCCTTGCAAGTCGCCGGGTCTTTTGTGGGTCGAAGAGGTCCGAGGGAGCTTCGATCGCAGCCCCGGGATTGACGCGCGCCGTGCCGATGATGATGCCCCGGGTGTTGCGGATGCCACGAATGTCGGCGGGCGCGAGCGGGCGGTAGTGCTCCAGGGGGACCATGGGATGGCTGACCGGGTCGTAGTCCTGGAGATTGGTATACCCGTGAAACACGCCGAGCACATCGATGCCGGCCTCCAAGAATGACGTCGTGGCAGCAGCGATGACCGCGTTGGCCGCCGGGGCGGGGCCTCCCGAAAAAACGATCGCAACTCGATTCACTCTCTTGGCCACGCCGAACTCTAGGCTTTGGCGCGCCGGATTGCCATCCTTGCCGGCAGGCGCTCTACTCGGTCCGAGCGAGATGGCCATCGACCCCGAGAGCTTGGGCTACGAAGCCCCACCCATCGAATTCAATTATGGCTGGCGCGACACGGTGATCTACGCGCTCGGCGTTGGGGCGTCGGCCGACGATGAGCTGGATTATCTCTACGAAGGCCGGGGGCCCAAAGTGCTCCCCACGTTTGGTACGATTCCGACCTTTGCGGTGTTCGATGCCCTGGTCGATCGGCTTGGCTGCGACCGGAGCGGCATGGTGCATCACAGCCAGCAAATGGAAATCTTCGCGCCGCTCCGCCCGAGCGGCCGGCTCCGCGTGATCGGCCGCGTGTCGGGCCTGTATGACCTGAAGCGATTGGCGATGTCGGTCTTTGCGATCGAAGCGTTCGATGAAAACGATGCGCTGATCATCCGAGGCGAGGTGACGCTGGTCCTGCGAAACGACGGCGGCTTTGGCGGCGCACGGCCCCCGAAGACCGAACGCGTCGCGCTGCCGGATCGAAAGCCGGACTTCGAAACCAACGAGAAAGTCGCGCCAACGCAGGCGCTGCTCTACCGCTTGAACGGTGACTACAACCCGCTTCACGCCGACCCGCAGTTCGCCTCCGGCGTCGGTTTCGAAAAGCCGATTCTGCATGGGCTCTGCACCTATGGGTACGCCGGCCGCGCTCTTGTTCGCGGTGCCTGCGCCGGAGATCCAAACAAGCTCGCGACGTTTCGTGGGCAGTTCAGCAACCCGGTATTCCCGGGCGAGACGCTCATCGTCCGCAGCTGGGACGAAGCAGGGCGCGTGGTGCTGGGCGTCAGCACCGCGGAACGTCCCGCCCAGCTCTGTTTGAGCAACGCCTACGCAGTCCTGCGCTGAAAAAGCACGGACGTTTTTCTTCTTGCCGAACGGTGAATCCAAACACAGGGTTCCTTGGTGGCGCGTATTTCGTTTCAACCCTGCTTGCCGATGCTCCTGCTCTGGGCAGCCGGCTGCACGGCTACGGCCCCCGCCGCAACCGAGGCGCCTCCGCCACCGGTACACGCGGCGACGATCGAGGCCCAGAAGGTGACTCCCACCTCGGTCGCAACCGCCGAAATTCTTGCAAACCGGCATTCAAACATCCGCTCGGAAACCGCGGGCCGAGTCGTCGAGGTTCTCGTCGAAGCCGGTGAGCGGGTCGAAGAGGGTCAGGTTCTGCTCCGCCTCGATGTCGGTCGGCCGGCTTCCGCTGCACAGGCGGCGAACGCAGCGGTCGAGCAAAGCGAGGCACGACTGACGCAGGCAGCGCGCGAGCTCGAGCGGACCAAGAAACTCGTTCGAACCGGAGGCCTGCCCGAGCAGCGCCTCGACGACGCCAAGGATGCGGTCCGTCTCGCTTCCGCCTCGCGTGATGCTGCACGCGCCGAGGCACGACTCGCTCGGCGGGGCGTCACCGATGCTGTGGTCCGCGCTCCGTTCGGCGGGACGGTGGTCGATCGAATGGTCGAGCTCGGTGAGTACTTAGCGCCCGGGAGCCCAATGCTCAGCCTGGCCGACACGAGCCTGTTGAAGGCCCGCGTTTTGCTCGACCCGCGGGAAGCGATCGACGTGACCGTGGGCTCGCACGCGACCATCTCCGTCTACGCACGCCCAGGCGAGGTCTTCACGGGGAAGGTGGTGCGGGTCGGCGAAGTCATCGATCCACGAACGCGCCGGCTTCCAGTCGAAATCGAGCTCGACGACCACGGCGGGCGGCTGCGGCCCGGCCTGGTTGCCAAGTTCGAGGTCGTCACCGGCGAGCCGAAATTCGAGATCCGAGTGCCCCTAGACGGGGTTTTCGAGCGTTTTGGCAGCCAGCACCTGTACGTCATCGAGGACGGGATCGCACGGCGCCGCGCCATCGAGCTCGGCTCGGTCGGTGCGGGTTTCGCCCAAATCGTACGGGGCATCGAGCCCGGCGAGACCGTCGTCATCAAGGGCGTGACCCGGGTCGTGGACGGCTCCAAAGTCCAGGTGGTGCCGCTCGACGCGTCGAGCCTCTCGTCCGCCGAACGAGCCCAGGAGCCATGAGCATCCCCTCGTTTGCAGTTCGTCAGCCCGTGCTCGTCAATCTCGTGGCGATCTCGGCAGTAGTGGTCGGGGCGATGGTGATGAGCGTGATGCACCGCGAGTCGCTGCCGACGCTGCCAACCGGCTGGGGAAATATCACGACCGTCTACGTGGGCGCCTCGCCCGAAGAAATCGAACAGCTGGTCACGATCCCTATCGAAAACGCGGTCGGCGACGTCGACAAGGTCGAAGAGATCTGGGGCGTGTCCAAGGAAGGCGTTTCGTATGTCAGCTTCCATTTGGACGACGACGTCGAGGACATCACGAGCGCGATCATGGAGGTCTCGAACGAGATCAACCGCCTCGATGATTTGCCGATCGACGCGGAGCGCCCCGTCGTGCGCGAATTCAAAGTCGACTTCCCGACGATCGCGGTTGCGATTCGAGGTGAGGTCCCGGAAGTCGTCCTGCGCCAAGTCGGCAAAGACATGGCGGAACGAATCGAACGTCTATCCGGGGTGTCGGGCATCTGGCGCAACGGCATTCGAGACCGCGAATTCCGGGTCGATGTCGATCCGGACCGACTCGCCGCGTATCAGCTTCCACTCACCGCGGTGAGCGATGCGCTTCGCTTCAGAGCTGCCAACGTGCCGGCCGGGACGACCAAGGGTCAGGGCGATGCCCGGCTCGTGCGCGGAATGACGCGCGTCGATGATGTCAACGAGCTTTCCCGTGTGGTGATCCGACCCGACCAGGCCGGTGGCTCGGTGCGCGTTGGCGACGTCGCGGAAGTCTCAGACACTTTTGCGGCCGGCAAGTACAGCGGGCGTGTGAATGGCGAGCCTGCAATCGTGCTCACGGTTCGCAAAGAAGAGCAGGCGGACAGCGTTCAGATCAGCGAGGACGTGCGTGCACTAGTCGCGCGCATGAGCCCGACGCTGCCGCCAGGCGTCAAGATCGACTTGTTTGGCGACGCTGCCGCAGAGGTGGAGCACTCCCTCGGCACGCTTTACACGAACGCCGCGGTGGGGCTCTTGCTCGTGCTGCTTCTGCTCTGGGTGGCCGTCGGCGCACGCAACGCCACGATGGCTGGCGTTGGGCTTCCGGTCGCGTTAGCCGGGGCGATCATCGCGATGCACATGATGGGCATCACGATCAACATGATGTCGCTGATGGCCTTGATCCTGTGCCTCGGCGTGGTGGTCGACGACGCGATCATCATCATCGAGAACATCTACCGGCACATGGAAGAGGGGATGCCGAGGCGGAAGGCCGCCGTCGTCGGCACCCAAGAAGTCTTCTGGCCGGTGGTCGCATCCACGCTCACCAGCTGGGCCGCGTTCTTGCCCCTTCTCATGATGGAGGGCGTCCTCGGCGATGCGTTTTCCATCATCCCAAAGGTCGTCGTCGCCTCGCTCGCAGCATCGCTCATCGAAGCCATGTTCATCCTGCCGAGCCACATGGCCGATTTCGGAAAGCTTTCGCATCGAAAGAACGCCGAGTCCGGGCCCCCGAAGACCCGTTTGCAACGCGCCGGCGCTCGCGTTCTGGTCGCCTACGAACGAATTCTCCGCTGGTCCCTTCAGCATCGGGCGAGCGTCATCTTCGGCGCCTACGCCGTCTGTGCGTTGATGGTCGCCATCGCGTTCAGCGTGAAGGAGGTGATCCTCTTGACCGAAGGCGATCCGAACATGTTCGACGTTCGGATTCACATGCCGACCGACGCATCGAAAGAGGAAACCGAGTCGCTTCTCGCCGAGCTCGACGCACGCATCATGGCGCTCGACAATCCAGACGTCGAAGCCACCGTCGCCGTTCGCGGCATGACTCGCACCGACATGGGCTTCAGCTCGGGCGACCATCTTGGTATGGTGACGGTCTTCGTCGTTCCGATCACCGCGCGCAGCAGCCTCCATGCCGGTCGCGATCTGGTAGCGCAGGTGAGCGCGCTCTACGACGACGTCGTGGGGCCGGCACGCCTCGAGATCGTCGAGGTGAGAGCCGGGCCGCCGAGGGGCGCTCCGGTCGCTGTCCGTATTCGGGGGGAAGACTACGAACGCCTGGTTGAGCTGGCCGAGCAGGTGCTCGCCGAGGTTCGCCTCACGCCGGGCACGCGCAACGCAAGCCACGACTACGAGCTCGGCAAGCAGGAGCTCCAAATCAAAGTCGACGAGCAGCGCGCGGCGCTTCATGGCCTCACGCCGGAGATGGTCAGCGGATGGCTGCGCAGCGCGTTCGGAGCGACTCCCGCATCGACACTTCGTGAAGGCGACGACGAAATCGATATCGTCGTCCAACTGCGAGAAGACGTGCAGGAGGACCCTGCACGCATCGCCTCCCTGCAGCTGATCGCGCCTACCGGCGATGAAGTGGCCATTCGCGAAATCGCAGAAGTCTCACATGGCCGGGGCCCGGGCGTGATTCGCCGCTACCAGCAGAAGCGGGTCGTGAGCGTTCTTTCCGGAATCGACGAGGACGCAACCAACAGCGGAGAGGTCAACTCGAGGCTGCAAAAGAAGTTGGCACCGCTCGAAGCAGCCAACCCCGACATTCGGTTCGAGTACGGCGGCCAGTTCGAGGAGACGCAGGAATCTGTGGACTCGCTCTTCCGAGCGTTCATCGTCGCGATGTTGCTGATCTACACGATCCTGGCGACCCAGTTTCAGAGCTTCTCCCAGCCGCTCGTCGTGATGGCCGCCATTCCACTGTCGTTCATCGGCGTGGCCGGAGGCTTCTTGCTCAGCCCCAACGCAATTGGCCTGATCGCACTGGTTGGTCTGGTTGGGCTCACGGGAATCGTCGTCAACGATTCGCTCGTTCTGGTCGATTTCATCAACAAACGGAGGGGTCGCGGCCTGGCGCTCGACGAGGCGATCGTCGAGTCAGGAAAGCTGCGCCTTCGGCCGATCTTCCTGACCAGCATCACCACGATTGCAGGGTTGTTTCCTCTGTCGCTGGCGACCGAGAGCCTTCCTCACTTGGCGCCCATGGCCCAGGTGATCGTCTACGGCCTGACCTTCTCGACACTGCTTACGCTATTGGTGGTTCCCTGTCTGTACCGGCTCGACGTCGACCTCGCCCGGCGACTCTCGCGGCGGTTCGCACCGCTGACCCGCTGGGCTACGGACCCGGGCGCCGCGGCCGCAGACGAACCCGTCGATACGACAGCAGAATAGCCAGTGCCGGCCCATGGCAAGCAGCCCGGGGAGCTGCTAGGCGCAGATCATGGCCAAGCGTTTCGAAAACAAAGTCGTTTGGATCACCGGCGGAGGCAGCGGGATCGGCCGTGCGCTCGCGTTGGCGTTCGCGAAGGAAGGCGCGGCGGTGGCAGTCTCCGGCAGGCGCGAAGAGCGGCTTCAAGAAGTGGTAAAGGAGCTGGAATCACAGGGAGCCAAAGGGCTGGCCGTCCGATGTGACGTCGCAGACGAGGCTTCGGTCGCTGAAGCGGTTCAAAAGGTCGTGCGAGGTCTGGGAGGCCTCGATGTCGCGGTTGCCAACGCCGGTTTTTCGGTCGCGGGTCGGATCGAAAAGCTCTCCGCGGCCGACTGGAGGCGCCAACTCGATGTCAATGTCATCGGCGCAGCGATGACGGCGCGCTACGCGATCCCACACCTGCGCGAACGCGAGGGTCGCCTTGCGCTGATCGGCAGCGTGACCGCGATGATGAGCACGCCTGGAGTTGGCGCCTACTCGGCATCGAAGTATGCGGTGCGTGCCATCGGACAGGTGCTCGCCATCGAGCTTCATGGAAGCGGCGTCAGCTGCACGACGATTCATCCAGGCTACATCGAAAGCGAGATCGCTCAAGTCGACAACCAGGGGAGGTTCGACGGGGCCCGCGAAGACCGACGCCCAAAGAATCTGATGTGGCCCGCGGATCGCGCCGCGCGCGTGATGGTCGACGCCATTGCGAAACGCAAACGTGAGTACACCTTCACCGTGCATGGTAAGGCCGCGGCGTTTGCCGGCCGCCACATGCCCGGTGTCCTGCACTTCGGCTTTACTCGAGCCAAGCAGTAGTCGCCGTAGCCGCTACTGCACGACGAAGCGAAACATGAAGAGCAGGTAGGTCTCTTTGCGTGCCCCGATGTCCTGCCGGAGCGCCATTTCCGCGCCGACTTTGCCTTTGTTGAAGCCCGCACCGGCGGTGATCTGGTTGAGGTTGCGGCCCTGATCCCGGCGGTAGCCAAGCCGAAGCGGCACCATTTCGCCAGCGATGTAGCTCACGCCTGCTCCTGCGATCAACTTGTTCTTCTCGAAGGTCGTGAAATCGATGAGGACGTCCCCGCCGATCGTGAAGGACTCGATCGGAGTGAGCGCGACGCTGCCGCCGGCCATCTGCGGCGCGAGCGAGGAGTAGGTCTTGATGAGGTTGTACCCGAGACCTGCGAGCTTGAGCCAAGGGATGGGCGTGATCGTCATCGACGCGTCGAGTGTGATTCCGTCGAACGAAGGCCCGAGCCGCTGCCCTTCGAAGCGGCTCGACTTCATCCGACCCCATCGAAAGCCGAGGCCGATGCCGAGCTGGGGAATGGCTTGAATCCCGATGCCGGACCGCCAATCCCATCCGTCATAGCGCCGGCGGTCGCCGCTGAAGATGCCTCGGAAGCTCGTGCCCAAGGCGATCTTCTTGCTGGTGGTCGAGTCGGTGACCGAGCTGCCGATCGTCCAGTACGTTCCGCCATTGCTCTTGCTGCCTGGGATGATCTGGCTGAACGCCTCGACGTGATAGGTGCTGACCGCAGCCATGTTCGACGTGTTGTACGCCAACGCGGAGATCGCCGTGGCCCCTGCGCGTACGCCCGCACCCATCGCCAAGCCGTAGGTGGTTTCGAGCGTGTCCTCGGTAGGAACGAGCACAGGATCGCCGCGGCCACCGGCACCCGAAGGTGCCTGGATCTGGGCCAGCGCGGGTGTCGCCGGACACAAGGCGGACAGGAGACCAACGATCACCGTCGCCCACAAAGCTTGTATTCCCCCCATGGGTCGTACTCCCGCGGAAGCTAACAGCGATGGATCACCCTTCCAAATTGTCGACTCCGGCGCGACCAAGAGCTCAACGCGCACGTGGCCGGCATTGTTCCCGCGCAGCATTGCGAGCGAAAAGAAGTGGCTCTAAGTGCACAGGATGCTCGATACGATACTGGACAAATCCGTTGTCGGTTACACGGCGCTCGGGTTCCGCTTGCGGCCCCAGCCGCGAAATGAGGAGGATTTGACGGGAAGGTCCGCCGTCGTCACTGGCGCCACGTCGGGACTGGGCCGCCAAACGGCATCGGAGCTTGCCCGCCTCGGGGCGAGTGTGGTGCTGGTTGGCAGGAACCCCGAGAAGACCGAGGCCGTCGTCGCGCGAATTCGCAGCGAAACCGGCAATTCCAAGCTTCGCTCGGAAATCGCGGATTTGAGCCAAATGGAGCAGGTCCGTGCACTCGCCAGCCGGATCGAAGCGCCCGTTCACATCCTCGTCAACAATGCCGGGGTGCTCCTGCCGGAGCGGTCCGAGACCTGCGACGGCTTCGAAACCAGCTTCGCCACCAATCTATTGAGTCACTTCCTCTTGACCAACCTGCTCATCGACAAGCTCGAGGCGCCAGCGCGGATCGTCAATGTGTCGTCGGGTGGCATGTACGCCCAGCGGATTCGCGTCGATGACCTACAGATGAAGACAGGTCGATACGACGGCGCGGTGGCCTACGCGCGTGCGAAGCGAGGGCAGGTCATCTTGACGGAGCTTTGGGCGGACGCCCTGCGAGAGCGCGGGGTCGTCGTTCACTCGATGCACCCCGGCTGGGCCGACACCCCCGGTGTTTCCGACTCCTTGCCGCGATTCTACAAGCTCACGAAGCCGCTGCTGCGCACGCCGGCACAGGGCGCGGACACAATCGTTTGGCTGTGTGCGTCTGACGAAGCCGGGCAGTCCACAGGCCAGTTCTGGCACGATCGAAGGCCACGACCGACACATCGGTTCCGAGGGACGAAGGAAACGCCAGCGGAGCGAGAATCGCTTTGGACGCGGCTGACCGAGCTTAGCGGTTGGTCCGGCACCTTGTCCGGCCTCGAAAAAGCCAGCTAGCGTGCGGGCATGGTGAAACCGGCAAAGCGCGTTCCGATCCGGCGGCGCGTGGTCACCACGTCGATCTACGCGCTGTCGTGGCTCTTGCTCACCTTGCTGAGCCCGCTCTGGGTCGTGGCTGCGCTCCTCGTCGGTCTCGCCCGCGGTCGCTCGTTCATCGTTTTGAGGCTCTTGCTCTTTGCCTGGTTCTACTTGGGCTTGGAGCTGATAGCGCTAGTGTTCGTCGCGTGGACCTTTTCGATGCGGGCAGGCGGCGAGCCGCGACTGCGTCGTCTTTACCGACTCCAACTTTGGTGGGCGAACTTGACATGGAGCGTTGCCGCGAAGGCGCTACGTCTTCGAATTGTCGTCAAAGGTGCCGACTGCTCGATGCCCGGGCCCACGATTCTGCTGGTTCGCCATGCGAGCATTCTCGATACGCTCCTGCCGAGCGTCTACGTTCAGCGGCCCCATGACTACCGGCTTCGCTATGTCCTCAAGCAGGAGCTCTTGTTCGATCCGTGCATCGACATCGTCGGCCACGCCTTGCCCAACTACTTCGTAGACCGGACGGGCGACGTCGAACGCGAGCTCGAAGGGATTCGGGCGCTGGTCCAAAATCTCGGAACGGACGGCGTGCTGATCTTCCCCGAAGGAACGCGTTTTTCCCCCAAAAAGCGTGAAAAAGCACTTCGCGAGCTCGAAGCGGAGGCTTCACCGCTCTTGGCTGCGGCACGGAGGCTCACTCATGTGCTTCCACCGAAGCCGGCCGGTGTGCTGACCGTTTTCGAAGAGCTCCCTTCAGTCGACTGCGTCTTCCTCGCTCACACCGGACTCGAAGCGTTTGCGAAAATCAAAGACCTCTTGAGCGGCGAAGTCGTGGGATCGACAGTGCACGTGCACTTGTGGCGTGTAAACGCAAACGACATTCCAAAAGAGCCCGATGAACGGCTGCGCTGGCTCTACGCTCAGTGGGAAAAGGTGAACGCGTTCGTACGAAACCCATCGGAAACATCGTGAGTAGGCAGTGGATATCTTGTGGAAGAGAGCGACGAGTCGCGTGGTTCGCAAGTGATCTCGGTTGTTGAAAGATGCGCAGCGTTGTGGATGAAATGAGCTTCGAGGCGCGTCGCATGTTGCGCAAACGATAACAAGACGTAATTCGGAATGATTGCAACAGCTTGTCAACAGCTGTGAAACGACACGTAAAGCAACGCTGCCCTCTGTCAAAAAAACTGCTGGTGAATCTTTCGCGATCACGAGTGGTTAGAAATTAGTTTGTCGATCCCCGTAGACGCCTCGGAAACTCGCTGCTAGTTTCGGCGCCCTTCAGTCGGATGAGACGGTTGGGCGGTCGCCAAGGTGGGCGAAAATCGATTGGATGGGTACGATTACTCGACGCTTCCAAGCTGTGGATGGCTTGTGGACGTGAATGCACAACTGCGTGTTTTTAGGGGGCTAGGGCTCGATGGAACAACTGTGGGAACAAGCGCTGGGCATTCTCAAGGCGCACCTCTCGGCCGAGAACTTCGAAACATGGCTGCAGCCCGTTCAGTTCGGCGGCATCGAGAGCGACTCGCTCGTCCTCAGGATTCCGAATCAGTTCTTCGCAGAATGGATTGCGGCGCATTACCTCGACCTGATTCTCGACACCTTGCAAGCGGAGGCCGGCGAAACGCGCATGCCGAAAAAGGTTCGCTGGGAGCTCGACGAGACGCTGCGTGAAAAGGCGCAGGCTGGACGCGAGACGAGCCCGCCGCCCGCCCCGCGCCCGCCCCGGGCAACCCCGAAGCCTCCGGATTCCGCGGACCTCAACCCGAAGTACCGCTTCAAGAATTTCGTCGTCGGCCCTGCCAATCAACTCGCGCATGCCGCAAGCGTGGCCTGTGGCTCCGACCCCGGACGTCGCTACAACCCGCTCTTCATCTACGGAGGCGTCGGCCTCGGCAAGACGCATCTGGTGAATGCAATCGGCCACGCGATCGTGCAGCGAAATCCGCGCGCGCGAACCCTCTACGTGTCGGCGGAACGCTTCACCAACGAGTTCATCTGGTCGTTGCAAAACCACGAAATCAACTCTTTCCGGAAGCGGTACCGCACGCAGTGTGACGTTCTACTCATGGACGACATCCAGTTTCTGGCCGGCCGTGAGCAGACCCAAGAGGAGTTCTTCCACACGTTCAACGCTCTCTATCACTCGGACAAGCAGATCGTCGTGACTTCCGATGTGTATCCGCACCAGATTTCCGAAATGCAGGAACGTTTGGTCAGCCGCTTTCAGTCCGGCATGGTCGCCGACGTCCAGGCGCCCGAGCTCGATACCCGAATCGCCATCTTGCAGCAGAAGGCGGAGAGCGAGGGAATCGAGCTTCCGAGCGAGGTTGCGCTCTTCTTGGCTCAAACCGTCCGCAGCAACGTTCGCGAGCTCGAAGGTACCCTTCTTCGTGTTGCGGTAAAGGCCGAGCTTCTGGGCCTCCCCATGGACCTCGAGCTGGCCAAAGAAACGATGCGGGCGGTGTTGCCCAATCAGGACACGGCAATGACGGTCGAAGACATTCAGCGCATCGTATGCGCTTACTTCGGAATCCGTCTTGCCGACATCAAGTCCAGACGGCGGCACCGTGCGGTGAGCTTTCCCCGAATGGTCGCGATGTACGTTTGCCGGCAACGCCTCGGGACGAGCTACCCCGAGCTCGGCGAACGCTTTGGCGGCAAGGATCACACCACGGTCCTCAGCGCCGTTCGTAAGATCGGCGGCCTGATGGAGGACCAGGACGAACGGGTCCTTGGCGCCGTGGGCGCAATCGAGCGCAAGCTCGGCATCTGATGCGCAGGCCCAACCGGCTATTTAGACCTGTTTTGGCGGTTGGCGGGGCTTCTCGAGAGGGCCTCGCTGGCCTGAGCTTTCAGCGGGATTTTGGTGTATACCAGCGCCTGTGGCGAAGCTGAGATCAAGCTGGGGACGGCCCCTGTGGATTGCCCGAGAGTTCGTTTCTCCCCGATCCACTCAGGATCAATCCCCATTTCGAAAACCAGTCAAAGCCCTGTTCTCTCAAACGCTTACCTTGCTTCATCCACAATTCACAGCTGTTAAGACGACGACGAATTTTTAAATTACTAGATCTAACGCGGTGGATACACAGACACAGTCTTCTAGGAAGTGAACCGAAACATGGAGCTCACGATCGACAAGCAGCAGTTCCTCCGTGGCCTTGCGCGTACCCACGGTGTCGCTGACCGCAAAAGCTCGATGCACATCTTATCGAATGTGTTGCTTACGGCTGAAGGGCCCGACCGTCTTCGTTTGTCTGCGACCGATTTGTATCTTGGAGTCACCGCGCTCGTTCCAGCAAACATCAAGAAGGGTGGAACGATTGCCGTTGCAGCACGAACCTTGTTCGACATCGTCAAGAACCTTCCCGATGGTGAGGTGAGCTGGAAGCTCAGCGACAGCCATGCAGTCGAGCTCAGGTGCGGCAAGGTTCGGTATCGCATCCCCGCGATGCCCGGCGAAGACTTCCCGCCGTTGCCCAATCCGGGGGATGCAGATTTCGCCCATCTCGATGCCGGATTTCTCGCAGAGCTGATCTCGCTGACCCAGTACTCGATGTCTCACGATGATACGCGACCGCACCTCGCAGGGACATTGTTCGAAGGCGATGGGAAGATGGTCCGCATGGTGACCACCGATGGCCATCGTCTCTCGAAAGCCGAGCACAAAATCACTGGAAAAGGCTCGATGATGAACTTCAGCATGCTCGTGCCGCACAAGGGCATCAGCGAGCTCAAGCGGCTTCTCGACGACGTAAAAGGAGGCAAGGGCAAAGGCGACGAGCCTTCCACCATTGGAGTGGCCACGGCGGGCGGCAATGCGTTCTTTCTTCGAGACGACCTTTGTCTGAACGTGAAGCTGGCAGACGAGAACTTTCCGCCCTACGACAAGGTCATTCCAAGCACGCAGAGCCGGACGGTCATTGCTGCGCGTGGACCACTCGTCGAAGCGCTGAGGCGCATCAGCTTGGTGGCCAACGACAAGAGCGGCGGCGTGCAGCTGACCATCGAGCCGGGTGTGCTGCGGTTACAGAGCCAGAACCCCGAAGTGGGAGAGGGCAGCGAAGAGGTGGACGTCGACTACGCCGGTGACGAGCTCCGAATCGGTTTCAACGCGCGATACCTCCTGGATGCACTGAGTGCGCTAACACACGACGAAATCGCGATCGAGCTCAGCGGAGAGCGTGACCCGGGCGTGCTGAAGCCGGTTGGAGACAACTCCGACTTCATTGGCGTGATCATGCCCATGCGCATCTAGTAGAACAGGGCAGGGCGTTGACCTTCGACTCGCGCAACGCTGAGACCCCGAGCCGGGTAACCGCCATGCGCGCCCAAGGTTTTCGCAATCTGCAATTGCCGGCGTTCGAGCCGGGTTCGCACTTCAACGTCATCCACGGAGACAATGGAGCCGGAAAGTCGAACCTTCTCGAGGCGATTCATTACCTGGGCGGCCTCAGGAGCTTTCGCGGCGGAAAAACCGACGACCTGATCGCGCTCGGCGCAGACGCGGCCGTGCTCGAAGCGAGGCTCGAAGGAGGGCCGGCGCCCCACAAGCTGCGGATCGAGCTCGGCCGTTCGCAGCGAAGACGCCTGGAGCTCGACGGGAAACGTCCGCGCACGACCAGCGTCTGGCACCAGGCGGTTCGGATGGTGCTCTTCCACCCCGGAGATCTGGTTCTCGCGTCGGGTTCGGCGGACAAGCGGCGCGCGTTTCTCGATCGAATGCTCGAGCAGATGGACCCGATTTACGGCTCGAGCCTCGCAAGCTACGAGAAGGCCCTTCGCAGCCGCAATCGCTTGCTCAAGGAAGACCGTAGCGATCGACGCTCGGTTCGCGCCTACGACGCGATTCTCAGCAAGGCAGGGGCCGTCGTAGGGCAGGCCCGTCGCCGCCTCATCGATGATCTCGCGCCGCGGGTGGTGCGCGCCTTCTCAGAAGTGTTCGCTGGTGATACGCCGCTGGCGGTTCGCTACTTGCCTCGGGTCGAGCCGACGGAGGACGCGATTGCCGCGGCGCTCGAGCGTGCCTTCAGCAAGGACGTTGCGCGTGGGTTCACGGCGGACGGTCCTCATGGGGACGATCTCGAGCTCCAGCTAGACGAGGTCGGGGCGCGTCATCACGGCTCACAGGGGCAGCACCGCACGATCGTCCTTGCACTCAAGACGGCGGAGCTCGATCTGCTCAGCGAGCGCACCGGGCGCGTGCCGATTCTCCTGCTGGACGACGTTTCGAGCGAGCTCGACCGGAGCCGAAATCGTCGATTCTTCGAGGTCTTGAGTCACGCCGGCGGCCAGGTCTTTCTGACGACGACCCATCCGGAGTTCATCCTCCTGGAGAACGACCGGGTCGATTTCCACGTAGACGGCGGTCGCGTCACTCGATGATTCGGGCGCTCTTGATGTAGTCGAGCTTCGGGAAGCTCGCCTTGAGGTAGCTGTTTCCCTGCGTTTGCATCTGCCCTTGCGAAGGCCCGCGGCCACCAGGAGCCCCTTCTCCGTAGCCGTCGTAGAGGGCATCGACTGGCGCCATGTCTTTGACCTTGCCGATGGGTGCAAAGCCCATCCCGTCGAGACGCGAGTTGTCAGTGAAGTTGATGAAGAACTGCGTGGTGCGCGAATCGGGTCCGGAGGTCGCAAAAGTGACGGTGCCACGCATGTTGCTGGCCTTGACCGGGTCGTCGGGGATTCGTTTTTCGCGCCAGACGGCGTTGGCCGCTGGGTCGCCGCTGATGCCAGCCTGCGCCATGAAGCCGCCAACCACCCGAAAGAACGCAACGTCGGTGAAGTAGCCGTTCTGCACCAATTCGTAGAAGCGGTCGGCTCCGTTCGGCGCCCAGTCGCGGCGCACCTCGATCACGATCGCGCCCTTCGTCGTGTCGAGCTCGACCGTGTATTGGTTTGGGACTCCACTTTTGTCTTGGGTCACCTCGTTCGCCTTTGGTTCGCTGGGCGCTGGGGTTTCTTCCCCCTGGCTCTTGGGCTCGGCGTCTTCTTCTTTGGGGCACCCGACGAGGAGTGCCCCGGCCAACATGAATAAAACTGCGGTTCGCATGGGCGTACCTTGGCAAGCCTTCGTCACAGCGCAAGCCCGCGTTCGGCTAGGAGTCGAACAAGCCTCGAAGCTTCTTGATGAAGCTGGCTTGCTGCGGGTGGGATTCATCGCCGATCTCCTGAGCGAGCTCGTTGATCAGCTTGCGCTGACGCCGGCTGATCTCCTGAGGCACCTCGACCAGGACCGTCACGAGCTGATCGCCTTTGCCGTAGCCCCCGTAGACCGGGATTCCTTTGCCGCGCAGCCGGAAGACCTTTCCCGATTGGGTCCCCGGAGGAACCTTCATCAAAACATTTCCGTCGAGTGTCGGCACATCGATGCTCGCGCCAAGAACAGCTTGGGGGAACGAGATAGGGACCGAAATCAGGATGTCGGCGCCGTCGCGCTCGAACAGCATGTGATCGGTCACTTTGATGTTGATGTGAAGGTCGCCGTTCCCGTCCGCGCTGGCCTCGCCCGCCCCTCGGACCGTGCGAACCGCGCCATCTTTGACACCCGCGGGGATCTTCACGCTCATCGATTCGGCGCGCATCCTCGTGCCGGAGCCCTTGCAGTCCTCGCATGGAATCGGAATCTTCTTCCCGGTGCCGCGGCAGGCGTGACAGGGTCGCGCGGCGGCAAAGAGGCCGCGTTGATACTTCACCTGCGCGCGTCCTTGGCAGACATTGCACCTGTGGACCGGCGTGCCGGGTTTTGCGCCGCCGCCTTCGCAGGTTGCGCAGGGGGCGGGGCGGTTGACGTCGATCTTTTTCTCGACGCCGAGCGCGGCGTCGATGAACGAGATCTCCAGGTCGTAGTTGAGGTCGCGTGCACTCCGACGCTTGCGGCGTCCGCTGCTGAACACCTCGCCAAACAGCCCTTCGAGGATGTCGCTGACGGCGCCGAAGTCACCGGGTTCAAAGCCCGGACCGCCGTTCTCGAATGCGCTGTGTCCGTAGCGGTCATACTGCTGCCGCTTGTCCGCATCGCAAAGGACGGCGTACGCTTCGCTCGCCTCTTTGAACGAATCCTCGGCCGCAGGGTCGTCCGGGTTGCGATCGGGGTGGTACTTCATCGCGAGTGCGCGATAAGCTTGCTTGATCTCGTCGGCCGACGCGGCGCGGCTGACTTCGAGAATCACGTAGTAATCACGCTTGGACACTGAGTTTCGGAGTTTAGACGTGCCGCATGAGCGTGCAAACGGCGTGGAAGAGCGGGCAATAGTGTGGGAGAGGAGCCAGATGTCGGCGGTCGAGCTCGAAATCGAAGGAGAGGTGGCCGGCGAGAGGCTCGATGTGTTTCTCGCCCGTCGCATTCCCGAGCTCAGCCGCGCGCGAGCCAAGGTTCTCATAGAAACTGGCGAGGTTCGAGTCGACGGGCGTCGGGTCAAAAAGAGCTATTCCCTGGTGGTTGGCGACAGGGTGACCCTCGACAACCTGCCCAGCCCGGCGGACTTCCACGCTGCCCCTGATCCGGGCCTGGCGCTCGAGGTCCTTCTCGAAACCGATTCGTACGTGGTGGTCGACAAGCCTGCCGGCGTACCGAGCCACCCGCTGCGGGAAGGCGAGCTTGGCACTCTGGCCGGCGCGCTAGTCGCCCGATATCCGGAAATGCGAGGCGTCGGCTACCGAAAGCGGGAGCCCGGGATCCTACACAGGCTCGACACTGGCACCTCCGGGCTAATGCTTGCCGCGCGCGATCAGCAAACGTTCGACCAGCTACGACGAATGTTGCAGGCCGGCGAAATCGAAAAGAAATATCTCGCGCGCTGCGTCGGAGTCGTCCCGGCTCCGATCGTCATCGACACGCCCATTGCGGCCGATCCACGGGACCGCCGCAAAGTCCAAGTATGCACCGACCCGCGCGAGCTCAAACGGCTCGGCGCCCAAGCCGCGAGAACAGAAGTGCTGAGCAGCACGCCAGCAGAACAGGGCTCCCTGGTGGAGATTCGCGCCAACAACGCCCGACGCCACCAAATCCGAGTCCACCTGGCGTCGATAGGCCACCCCCTCCTAGGCGACTCCCTCTACGGCGCCCCCCCCCTCGACCACCACCACCTCCACGCCAGCTCCCTCCGAGTGGGGACACTCTCCACCACCACAAGTAGCTGGAATTACACTACTTCTGCTTCAAAGATCGCAGCGTCAAAAGACTGAGGGCCCTGGGCAAACAAGACATGGCGCTGCGATCCTTGCCTGGGGAACGCTCTGATTTCAGGTGGTTAGGGGGGTGGAGAGTGTCCCTTTGATAGCTGCTCGATTTGATCGCGGAGCTCTGCGGCCTTTTCGAACTCGAGCTCCTCGGCCGCGAGCAGCATTTCGCTTCGTAGCTCTTCGATGCGAGCCGGGATGTCGGCAGGGTCTTCAGGAATCTCGCCCTTTCGCAAGATCGGAATCACCACGTAGTCCCCAGCGCCGGTGGACGGGTCCATCTCGAGGACTGCCTTCGTGATGGTTCGTGGCGTGATGCCGTGCTCTTCGTTGTACTCGGTTTGGCGGGCTCGCCTTCGTTGGGTTTCCTCGAGTGCGTAGCGCATCGCTTTGGTGATTCGATCGGCGTACATGATCACTTCACCGCCCGAGTTTCGCGCGGCGCGTCCGATCGTCTGAATCAAAGACCGCGCGGAGCGAAGGAAGCCTTCCTTGTCCGAGTCGAGGATGCCCACCAGCGACACTTCAGGCAGGTCGAGGCCCTCGCGCAAAAGGTTGATGCCGACCAGGACATCGAACTCGCCGCGGCGTAAATCCCTAAGAATATCAACGCGATCCAGCGTATTTACGTCGCTGTGAAGATAGCGCACGCGAACGCCGAGCTCGCCGTAGTACTCGGTGAGGTCCTCGGCCATGCGCTTGGTCAGCGTCGTGACCAGGACGCGCTCATTGCGCGCGACGCGATCGCGGATCTCGGCCAGTAGATCGTCGACCTGATGTTTCGTCGGACGAACATGTACCTCTGGATCGAGCAACCCGGTTGGCCGGATCACTTGCTCGACGACAACCCCGCTCGCCTGCTCGACTTCCCAATCTCCGGGTGTCGCGCTCACGTGAATGACCTCACCGACACGCTCTTCCCATTCCGAGAATTGCAGCGGTCGATTGTCCAGCGCGCTAGGCAGTCGAAACCCGTGCGCGACCAAGGTTTCTTTGCGCGATCGATCGCCACGGTACATCGCTCCGATTTGCGGAACGGTGATGTGGGATTCGTCGAGGATCACCAGGAAGTCATCGGGGAAGTAGTCGAGTAAGGTCGGCGGAGGCTCGCCTTCTTTGCGGCCCGACAGATGCCGGCTGTAGTTCTCGATTCCGTGGCAGAAACCCATCTGCTCGAGCATCTCCAAGTCGTACATCGTTCGCTGCTGAAGGCGCTGTTTTTCAAGCAATTTGCCATCTTTTTCCAGCTTCGGGAGCCATTCGAGGAGCTCCTCGCGAATCGAATCAATCGCCCGCTTTCGATGCTCGTCCGGGGTAACGTAGTGGCTGCCAGGGTAGACACCGTACTGGTCCATCTCTTCGAGCACTTTGCCACGCATGGGGTCGATCTCGACGATGCGTTCGATCTCGTCGCCCCAATACTCGATGCGTACCGCGAGATTCTCGGAGTGTGCGGGAAAAATCTCGACCACGTCCCCGCGAACTCGAAACGTGCCTCGATGAAAGTCGATGTCGTTGCGCTGATATTGAATGTCGACCAGCCGCCGCAACAGAACGTCACGTCGAAACTCTTGTCCCACTTCGAGATTGATCAACATCTCCTGGTACCACTCCGATGATCCAATGCCGTAAATGCAGGAGACACTTGCGACGATGATCACGTCGCGCCGTGCGAGCAATGAGCGCGTGGCGCTGTGCCGCATGCGATCGACCTTGTCGTTGACGATCGCGTCTTTCTCGATATAGGTGTCGCTCGACGGGATGTACGCTTCGGGTTGGTAGTAGTCGTAGTAGCTGACGAAATACTCGACGGCGTTGTTCGGAAAGAGCTCGCGCATCTCGCTGTAGAGCTGCGCGGCCAGGGTCTTGTTCGGGGCGATGATGAGGGTCGGGCGCTTGGTCGTGTCGATCACGTTGGCGATCGAAAAGGTCTTTCCGCTTCCGGTAATGCCAAGCAGCACCTGGTGCCGCTCGCCCCGTGAAAGCCCCTCTAAAAGCGCGGAAATGGCCGCCGGCTGGTCCCCTTTGGGACGCAAATGGGTGACTAACTCGAGCTCCCGCGCCATCGCCGAAGGCTATCACCCCTTGAAAACTGGGGCAGGCTCCTTAATGAGAGAGATCGTGGATCTCACGCGCTTCCTCGATGTCACCACCGCGACGGCCGCAAGTGCGGCGCGCCCCAATTTTGGCAACGTCCATTACGAGCGACGAAAGTCCCCCGCCCAGCCGCTCGAGCTCTACGAGTTCGAGGTCTGTCCGTACTGCCGGATCGCGCGTGAAGCCCTGTCAGCGCTCAGCCTCGATCCGATCGTCTATCCCTGTCCGAAAGGCGGCAAGTTGTTCCGGGAGAAGGTCAAACGGGAGGGCGGTCATTACCAGTTTCCGTATCTGGTAGACCCAAACACCGGAGTTGCGATGTACGAGTCGGCGGACATCGTCGAGTACCTCTTCCGCGAGTACGGTGACGGCGTCGCCCCCTGGTTTCTCCGGCAACGCGCTTTCGCGGTGACCACGTCGATGATCGCGTCGGCGTTTCGTCCAAACCGCGGCCGCCACGTGGTCCGCTCGCGACAGCCCGAGAAGCTGCTCGAGCTCTACTCCTACGAGGGGTCGCCGTTTTGCCGAATCGCTCGCGAGTCCCTGTGCGAGCTGGAGCTGCCCTACCGATTGCACAACGTGCCCCGAAGGAGTCCCGATCGTGGCGATTACGTCTCGATCTCCGGCAAGATGCAGGTGCCCTATCTGTGCGACCCGAACACCGGCGCACAGATGTTCGAATCTGCCGAAATCAGCCGCTATTTGTACGCTACATACGCCGTTGGGCGGGCGACGACCTAGCCGTTTTTCTTGGCGAAGGCTTTGGCGAAGTCGACGAACTTCTGAACGTCCGACGGCTCCATGGCGTTGTAGATCGAGGTGCGGATGCCGCCGACCGAGCGGTGGCCCTTGATACCCAACATGCCGGCTTCCGCGGCTTCGGCGATCAGCTTCTTTTCGAGGTCTTCGGTCGGGAGACGGAAGACCGGGTTCATCATCGAGCGTGATTCGACCTCGACCGGGCAGTGGAAGAAGCCTGGGTTGTCGTCGATCATTCCGTAGATGGAGCCTGCCTTGTCCCGATTGCGCTTCTCCATCGCGGGGGCGCCGCCCTGATCGCGGACCCAGCGGAGGACATTACGAACCATGTACACCGCGAAGGTCGGAATGGTGTTCTGCAGCGAGTTCCCGTCGAGAATCGTCTTGTAGCGGAAGATCTTGGGGATGGTGCTTGGGCTCCGGTCCGCCAGGTCTTTGCGAAAGATCAAAACCGTGACGCCCGCAGGCCCGAGGTTCTTCTGGGCGCCGGCATAGATCAGCCCAAACTTCGACACGTCAATTGGGCGCCAAAGGATGTCGCTCGACATGTCGGCCACGAGCGGAACGTCGCCGCTGTCTGGGAACTGGTGGAACTGCGTTCCCATGATCGTGTTGTTGCTCGTGAAGTGCGTGTACGCCGCGCTCGGGTCGAGCTCGAGCTCGGCCTGCTTGGGAACGCGCGTGTATTTTCCGTCAACCTTGCCGGTGCCTGCTTCACGCGCCGCGCCGGTAATCAGGGCTTCGGCCATGGCCTTGTCGCTCCATGCGCCGGTGTTGATGTAGTCGGCCGATTGACCGTCGCCACGGAGATTCATTGGGGCCAGCGCGAACTGAGCCGAGGCTCCACCCTGCATGAAGAGGATCTCGTGCGTGTCCGGGACGTTCATCAGCTCGCGGATGAGCGACTTGGCTTCTTCATGAACCTTCGCGTACGCAGCACCGCGATGGCTGTGCTCGATGAGCGACATCCCCGTGCCTTCATGATCGAGGAACTCGTTGTGGGCATACTCGAGGACTGGCAGCGGAAGGGTCGCTGGCCCCGCACTGAAGTTGATTGCGCGAGTCATAGGCGGCGGAGCGTAGCCGCGGTTACTGATGGTGCAACTCGTCTCGGCCGGACTCCTCGAGCCTCGAAAAATGGTGGAGCTGAGGGGAATCGAACCCCTGACCTCCGCATTGCGAACGCGGCGCTCTCCCAACTGAGCTACAACCCCGAGGTCGGGCGTTCGTATAGCTGCGGCGTTTCCGCATGCAACTCGAAGGCCCCCCGCGAGAGCCTCCATGAGCTGAAAATTCGGTCCCTTGCCGGGTTTGCCGACGAGGGCTTGGCCCGTGTATCTTGAAACGGTGAAAGAGACCTGGGGGATTGCGAGCCGTTGGACGTGCGCCGCCGCGCTACTGCTCGGCATGCTGTCTGCGGTGCCTGCCGTCGCGCAAGAGACCGCCGACGATGCCGCCGCACGCGAGTACTTCGAGCGAGGGCGCGAAGCGTTCGAGCAGGCCAACTACGAAGGCGCGTTGGTTTTCTTTCGTCATGCGTATCGGCTGAGCGGCAGACCCGCACTCCAATACAACATCGGCGTTGCTGCCGATCGACTCCAGCGTGAACAAGAAGCCCTCGAAGCGTTTCAGCACTATCTCGACGAAACCGAGAGCCCGACACGGGAAGCGGAAGTGCGCGGAAGGATCGAAGCCCTTCAACAATCCATCGACGAACGGCAATCGACGGAGCGTGCGCTCGAGGAGGCAGCGATTCGTTATCAGGCGGCCGCGGAAGAGCAAAACATGAGGGACGGTCGACGCCTGCCAAGCTCGGCGATCATCGGTGGGACGGTCTTGGCTGCCGTCGGCGTTGCCGGTGTTACGGCGATGAGCGTCGGTCTCGCGCAAGATGGATCGTGCAGCCGTGAAGTCGCTGGGCAGTGCACGGTGGAGAGCTCCGCGACGGCATGGACCTTCGTCTACGGCGGCCTTGGCATCGCAGCTCTGGCAGGCAGCGCGGCCTGGTTTGCGATCGGCGCCAGGCGCGCGAAAGAGAAGCGAACGACGCAGGTTTTCTTCTCGCCGACCGGGCTGATGGTATCAGGAAAGTTCTGAAGTAGGTATCGAAATAGATACCCATTGCGAATAGCAGAAACCCTATATTTTCAAAGCGTTGAGGAGGAGTGAAGCCGTATCGACCAGGTCGGCAGCGCTCTGTACCCGTGGCGCACGCAGAATTGGAATGCGCGGGATGTAATCGGCGAGCACGTCGGCATTCGAGCTGCGACTGAGGTCGTCCTTGTAGCTTCGATCCACGTGGTTGAGCACGATGGCACGCACCGAAATCTTCCTCTTGCGGAGCGCTTCCACTGCAGTGAGCGTGTACGACAGAACGCCGAGTGCGTTGCGTGCAACGAGAACGGTTTGCAGATCGAGCAACGCAGCGAAGTCCGCGATGGTGTGTTCGCGATCGAGTGGAACGAGCACCCCGCCAACGCCTTCGACGATCGCGTAGTCTGCCTCGCTTGAAAGCTCGCGCACGCGTTTGGCCAGTGCGCGTAAGGAACCGACACTCGGGCCTCCTCGCTTTTGAATCGCGTACGGTGCCAGCGGTTCCTTTGCGCGATACAGACCGGCGGCGTTCGCCAGGGATTCGTCACCGCACGCGTGCGCGAGCGCAAGCGCATCGACTGGATCCGGATCGACGCCGGTTTCGATCGGCTTGATCGCGGCGACGTGTTTGCCCCGTTGCACGCAGGCACTTGCAAGTGCGGTCGCAAGCCATGTCTTCCCAACTCCTGTGCCCGTCGCCGTGATGAACGCGCCCTTCATGGTAGGCCTCCTATCTTGGGTTGCGGAGCGATGCGAATGCGTTGATCACCCTGTCGATCTGTTCTGGTCGATGTGTCGCCATGGGTGTCAACCGAAGCCTCGCGGTTCCTTGTGCCACGGTCGGTGGCCGAATCCCTTGGACGAAGACACCTTGGTCGAGGAGCTCCGCCGAGAGCCGCATGGTACGATCGTTCTCACCGATCAAGACAGGTAGAATCTGACTCTCGCCGTCGGGCACATCAAAGCCCAGGTCCCGGAGCCCCGCACGGAGCGTGGCGGCGTGGGTGAGCAATGAGCGGCGTGGATCCTCCGCGTCACGAACCACGCCGAGCGCCGCAATCGCGGCACGGGCGAGCATCGGAGGTGGTGCGGTCGAGTAGACGAAGCTTCGGGCTCTATTGCGAATCAAGGCGACCGTGGGCTCGCTCGCCGCGACGAACGCGCCTGCGAGACCGAAGGACTTCCCTAGGGTGCCGATGACGAGGTCTGGCTTGACGCCAGCGGCGGCGGCAACGCCTCGACCGTTTGGCCCGAGCACACCGAGGGCATGCGCTTCGTCGACGAGCAGGCCGGCGTCGAAGGCATGGGCCAGCCTCGCGATCTCAACCAGTGGCGCGGTCACGCCGTCCATCGAAAAGAGCGAATCGGTGACCACGAGCGCGCGCCCGCCTTTCGCTCGATGCTGCGCGAGCAGCGACTCGAGATCGCCGGGGCTTCGGTGTGCGTAGACATGGATCTCCGCTCGCGAAAGTCGACAGCCGTCGATGAGGCTCGCGTGGTTGAGCGCATCGCTGAAGACGACGTCGCCTGGACCGACGAGCGCTTGGATGGTGCCGACGTTGGCAGCGTAGCCGCTCGAGAACAACGCGGCTGCAGAAGCCCCGAGGAAGTCGGCAAAGGCACCCTCGGCCTCCCGGTGCGCATCCATCGTGCCGGTGATCAGACGCGACGCGGCGGCGCCGACCCCATCTAGACGGAGGGAGGCCTCAGCGGCTGCTGCAATGGCCGGATGGTTGGCGAGGCCCAGATAGTTGTTGGAACAGAGGCAGAGCACCGGCTTGCCGTCGATCACGACTTCGGGGCCCTGGGGGCCTGAGATTCGGAGCGGCTTTCGCAGGAGGCCGGAGGCTTTGAGCTCGGAGAGCGCTTCCTCGATTTGGCGCTCAAAGCCCATGGGTGGGATCTAAGCCCAGCGGCACGCGACGGTCAAACCCGCCTCGCCGGGGACGTTGCACGTGAAACATCTTGGGCCGCCGCCTCATTCTCGGGATGTTGCACGTGAAACACTCAGAGCTGGAGCCTCGCACGCGGGTCGTTGTCGAAGGCATCCTGGACAGTCTTCAAGGCCTCTTCGACCTCCTCGTCGCGTCCTTCTGGCAGGACGATCTCGAGGCGCGCGATCAGATCCCCTCGGGGCTTGTCCTTCGGCTGGATCCCTTTGCCGCGCAGTCGGAGCTTGGAGCCGTTCTTGGAGCCGGCAGGGATCGAGAGCTGCACGATGCCTTCGGGCGTCGGCAGGTTCACCTTCGTCCCGGCGTACGCTTCGAGTGGCGTCACCGGCACCTTCACGTGCAGCTGTTTGCCCCGCATGGAGAAGTAGGGGTGCTTTCGAACCTTCACCTCTAGAACCAGATCGCCCCGGGGGCCACCTTGGAAGCCTTGGCCGCCCTGGCCCCGAAGCCGAATCTTGCCCTGGTTCCGAACCCCCGCCGGGATCCGTACCTTGAGGGTACGATCCCCTTTATCCGTTCGAAGGCTCAGCTCCTTGGTGCAGCCCAGAACCGCGTCCCGGAAATCCACCGTAACCTCCGAACGGAGGTCAGCGCCTTTTCGGGGAACTCGTACATAACCACCACGGCCGGCGCCGGCGCCACCCAAGAGATCTTCCAAGTTGAAATCGAAGTGGCCGCCCTGACCACCGGCTCGCTGCCCCCGAGCCGCTGCCCCGAAGATGTCCCCGAAGTCGAAGCCACCAAAGCCCCCGGCCCCCTGCGTTGCGGCATGATAAGCCTCTGGGTCGAAGCCTTCGCGAAGGCCCATCTCCCCAAACTCGTCGTACAGCTTCCGCTTCTCTACGTCCGAGAGAACCGCGTACGCCGCCGAGACGTCCTTGAAGCGCTCCTCGGCCTCCTTGTTGTCTGGGTTGCGGTCCGGGTGCAGCTCCTTGGCAAGTTGGCGATACGCCTTCTTGATCTCCGCTGGGCTTGCATCCCGCGACACCCCCAAAACACCGTAGAAATCGCGGTCAGCCATGGTGGACCAACATAATCACTCGAAGCCTTCTTTCAACGCTGGCCCGGTTCGAAATCGAGCGCATGCGGGTCAAAACCAAACCAATTACGACAAGTATGGCATAATTAAAATCTAAAAGTGTCAACTCTGTCCTCGGCCCGTCGCTCATAGCCGTTCTTGCTGCCGTTCGGGTCACATGATACTCGCTCGCCATGGCCTTGGTCGATGTTAGCCGCATTCCGAAGCATGTCGCGATCATCATGGACGGCAACGGGCGATGGGCGCAGGCGAGATCCAAGCCACGCACCGCCGGTCACGAGCGCGGTGCCGATGCGGTGCGCGCGACGATGCGTGCGGCTCGACGGCTCGGCATTCCGGCGCTGACCTTGTACGCGTTCAGCGAACAGAACTGGGATCGGCCCGAAGCGGAGATCAACGCGCTGGTCGATCTGCTTTGCGAGTGCTTGGTAACGGAACGCAACGAGCTTCTCGACAACGAGATTCGCCTGTCAGCAATTGGCCGTTTGCACAAGCTCCCGAAACATGCGCAGTCACGCTTGCGAGCACTCAGCGCGGAGACCGAAGCTTGCGAAGGGATGACGCTGACGCTGGCGCTCTCGTACGGTGGGCGCGAAGAGCTGATCGATGCGGCTCGCGCGCTTGCGAGCGCAGCACGTGACGGCGAGATCGAACCCGACGAGATCGACGAAGCGGCGATCGATCGCTTCTTGCCGTCGATGGATTTGGGGCCGGTGGACCTGCTGATTCGCACCGGTGGCGAGCAGCGGATCAGCAACTTTCTCCTGTGGGGATCCGCCTACGCTGAGCTCTATTTCACGGACGAGCTTTGGCCCGATTTCGATGCAATTTCGCTGTATTCTGCGGTTCGGGACTACCAGGGCAGGGAGCGCCGATTCGGCCTGGTTCCGGGTGTCGACGAAGACGCAACCGTTCGCAAAGGACCCCACAAATTGGAACGCGCAATATGAACGACGCGATCGAACAACCACCCATGAAGAAGGGTTTGTCCGGAACCGCGCTCCGGGTCGCGACGGTCGTCCCGCTGATTCCAATTATCATCTGGATGATGTTCGTTGGTCCGCGTTGGGTCTGGCAGACGTTCATCTTGGCGGCGATCGCGATCGGTGGTTACGAGCTCATGGCGATGAAGGTTCCATCTTCGCGCGGGCTTCGAAGCTGGGGCTCGATGACCGCCGTCTTGTTCGCATACACGCTCATGTTCACGACGACCGCGAGCGCCGTGTACGGTGCCGTGCTGATCATCATTCTCGGTGCGATGGCCTGGAGCCTCTTGCAAGACGATCCGCTACACAATGCGAGCGTGCGAGTCGGATGGTTGTTGGGGACACCGGTCTATGTCGGCGGCACCTTGGCCGCGGTCGCCCTCGTCCGCGATTTCGATCCGACCGGAGCCTGGGTTTTGCTCACGATGGTGCTTGCCTGGGGAAGCGATACGTCCGCCTATTTCGTCGGGCGCAAGTTCGGAAAGACCAAGCTCGCACCCCGAATCTCGCCTAAAAAAACCCTCGAAGGCTCGGCCGGCGGCCTGGCAGCTTCGGTCGTAGGCGCTGTCATCATGAGCTTCTTCTTGCCGGGGCTCGGGCCCATCGATGCAATCGCGCTCGGCATTCTCGCGGGCGCTGCCGGTCAGGCCGGCGACCTCTTGATCTCGGTGCTCAAACGCAGCAGCGGGGTCAAGGACAGCGGGGGCATCCTGCCTGGGCACGGGGGGATTCTGGATCGGGCCGACGCGCTTGCCTTTACCGCGCCGGCGACCTGGGCCTACGGACACTTCATCGCTGGCTTCTGATATTGTCTCGCCGTGTACGAGCCTGAGCCCAAGTCGAGTCCTTTTTCGCTCGCGTCTGACTTCGTCGTGGCGCTCGTTCTCGGACTTGTCGTCGTCTCGCCTGCATGCGACCGAAGCAGATCTGAAGCAGCCCGGTCGGCGGACACGCAAAGCGCGAGCCCAGCCAACGAGGATGACGCGGCTCCTCCGGTGATCGACGCCGACTGGGTGGCGTCCAAGTTTCAAGCACCACCGCCACCGGAGCAGAAAGACTGGATGCGCGAGATCGAGAAAGACCCGATCGCCGCGTTGAAACAGATGGACCCGGCGGCGCTGCAGCCGGGCCGTAGCCGGCCTGCGCCCCCCGCTGGCTCGCAGCCGGAAATCACCGAGATTCGCGCCCAAAAGCCAGCGAGCTATCAGCCCGAACAGCCGCTTCGAGGCTGGCCGCCAGTCGTCGGCCAGTTCTACCCGAACCTGATCTTGAAGGACCAAACGGGGCAGGTCAGCGCGATCAGCGACTTCCAGGGCAAGGTGATTCTCCTCGAGGTCGTCGGGCTGACCTGCAAAGCATGCCATGCATTTGCCGGTGGGAACGAGCCCGGAAAGAGCCGCTTCCGCGGAATCCAACCGCAGCCGGGTCTCGATTCCATCGAGCGCTACGCAACCGGCTACGCGAAGCTCTCACTCGAACATCCCGATGTCGTCTTCGTCCAACTCGTCCTCTACGGAATGGACGGCCGCAGCCCACCCACCGAAGAAGACGCGCGCGCCTGGGCAAGTCACTTCGGGATGGACCGCCGCAAGAACCAAGTGGTGCTGATCGGAGACCAACGATTCATCAGTGCGGCATCGAGGAAGTTGATCCCAGGCTTCCACCTGATCGACCAAAACGGCATCTTGCGCGCGATGAGCAGCAACGACCCCAAGCACGATCGGCTCCACAGCTCGCTCCTCCCGAAGCTCGCGAGCCTGGTCAACGGCGACTGATCTTCAGCGTCCCGCGGCCTTCTTGATCGCACCGAGATCGAGGATGGCACCGCCCTCGCCGACGATCGTCGGCTGCTTTCCATCCCACTTCTCGACCGCCCGCAAGTAGACGATTTCAGCGCTAATTGTCTTGCGAAGAAGCTCCTGAGCCTTCGCCTCGGCCTCCGCTCTGGCGAGCATCGCATTCGCCACACCCCGTGCCTTGGCCTCGGCCTGCTCGGCCTCGACCCTGATGCGCGCCAGGTCGTTCCTCGCGGTAAGCGCGCGCTGCTCCGCCACCTGTTTGGCTTCGACCGCCTGCTGGTACTCGGGGGCGAACTGGAAGTCCGTGATCGACAGCTCGGTCACCAGGATGTCGCTCTTGGCGAGCGTGACCTTGATGCTGTCACCCAGTGTCGCCTTCACCTCCTGACGCTTGGTGATCAGCTCTTCGGCGGTGTACTGCGCTGTCGCCTGCTTGAGCGACTCTTGAAGTGCGGGATCGATGATCGTGTTCTCGACGGCCATCCGTGTCCCGATGTTGCGGAACACTTCGACGATCTGAGCTGCGTCGATTCGGTAGTTCAACGCGATCTTCGTCGACACGACCTGGAGGTCCTTCGAAGATGCGGTCGCGCTCGCTTCCATCTTGTGGACGCGCGTCGAGATGTTGATGATCTGCGTCTTCACCGGCGTTCGGAAATGGATGCCCTCCTGAAGCGCGACATCCTGAATCTCGCCCCATTTCATGATGACGCCCAGGTTGCCGGCGTCCACCTGGGTGCAGCCCGTGAGCCCGACCAAAAGGAGCACTGCGAGGATGGGTTTGAGCAATTTTTCAACGATTTTCATATGCATTTCTTTCTCTATAGCGCTCCGGTGCCAGATGTCGCCCCGGCTTCGTCACCAATCCAAGAACGCAACCATGACGCCCGTTGCCACGATCAGCGCGCCGGCCATGCTGTCGCCATAGCGCTCGATCCACTTGCCTTTGAACAGTTGGGCGCCTGAGTGCGCCACGGCGACCAGCGCGACCATCGCGCCGACCGTGGCAACCTCGTAGGCGACGACGATCGACAGCGTCTCGACGGCCGACAGCGGTGCGGCCGCGAAAAGGATCGGAATCACGGCGACGCAAGGGTCCGCGCAGTAGATCAAGAACAGTGACCAGGTCGAGGCCCGCGACGCGTCGTGCACGTGATCGTAGTGGTGATGATGGTGACCGTGCAGCCGGTGAGCGAACGCGCCACGCAGACCCCAGATCGCATACGCGACGCCGAAGCCGATCAAGAGCAAACCCGCGATCGACACCATTCGCTCGCCGATTGATTCAAAAAGCTGCGCGCCGAACAGCAGCGCGAGCAGTCCGAGCAGGACTGAAACCGTCACATGGCCAAGCCCGCAAAGAAACGCGACCCGCGCCGCGCGCCCCCTGGACCAGCCACGCGCCCGCGCGACCGCCGCGATGGGCACCCAGTGGTCGGGCGCCAAAGAATGCAACGACCCTACGGTGACCGCCGCAATCGCAAGTGATGCGAAAAGGCTAGTGGTGCTCATGCTGGTGCTCGTGTGAGTGCTCGTGATGGGCCTCAGGCGGCCGGTCCACGGCTGCAGGACGGCGCTCCTCGAGCCAGTGCAGCCAAACGTCGATTCCCTCGCCAGTTCTTGCCGACACCTTCAGCATCTTGGCTCCTGGCATCACTCGGGCGAGCGCGTCTTCGACCGCGGCGACATCGAAATCCAAATGCGGAATCAAATCGACCTTGGTCAGTAACACCAGATCCGCCTTTTGAAACATGACCGGGTACTTGAGCGGCTTGTCTTCACCTTCGGTCACCGAAAGCGTCACCACGTTGGCGGCTTGCCCGAGATCGTAGATCGCCGGGCACACCAAGTTGCCAACGTTCTCGATGAAAAAGATATCGCGGTCGCCCGACGGGAAGTGGTGCAGGGCGTGGTGCACGAGCCGCGCATCGAGATGGCAGGCGGACCCCGTGGTGATGGTCGACGAAACGATGCCCGCGGCATTGAGTCGATCGGCGTCACGCTCGGTTGCAAGGTCACCGCTGACCGCGCCAAGCTTGAGGCGCCCCGCTGCGGCCTTGGAAGTCGCCTCTAGAACGGCGGTTTTCCCGGCTCCGGGCGAACCCATCAGGTTGATCGCCAAGACACCTAAGCCTTTGAAATGACTACGATTATGCCCTGCCTGGGCGTCGTTGTCCGAGAGGATTCGCTCCTGCACCTCGATCGGTACGATTTCCGGGTCACCGCAACCGCAGGTTTCACACATCGGGGGCCTCCATTTCGATCCGTTCCAAGATGATCTCGTCGCCTTGCACCATCCGAGCCGGCCTTCCGCAATCGTCGCACCGCAAGATCGCACCAAGTGCGAGGCTCCGGTCGCAGGATGGACAGGCCCAAGCCGGGGCAACCGTGTCGATCGCAAGCTCCGCGCCAGCACAAATTGTTCTCTCGCGAAACGTGTCGAACGCGGTCTTCAGCAAGTCGACTTCCACGCCGGACAGCTCGCCGATCTTCACATGCAGGCGATGCACGCGAGAGCCGCCGTGCAGCGCAGCTTCGTGCTGCACGCGATCGATCAGAGAAGCGACGATGGAATACTCGTGCACGCGCTACTCGCTTTCAAACTCCGGTGAGCGTTTGTCGAAGAAAGCCGCGAGACCTTCTGCGAAGTTGGGGCCGTCGGCGATCCGTGCGAGCTCGGTAAGCTCCGAATCGAGGTGAACGTCGAGACGATCCATGCCGGCAGCCTGATTGAGGAGGCCCTTCGCCACGCCCACCGCCGCCGTGGGTGACTCCGCTAGCTGGGCGGCGATCCGGGCCGCTTCCGAATCAAGCGAACCATTTGAAACTACTCGGTTAATTAGGCCCCAGTCGAGCGCTTCGCGCGCGCTCAAACGCGGGTTCAGGAGCACGAGCTCAAGCGCCTTCCGAAGCCCGACCAAGCGAGGCAAGAAGAAGGTCGAGCTCTCCGCGCCGGTGAGCCCCGTCTTGAGGTAGGCCCATTCGAACCAGGCGCGCTCGGAGGCGATCACCAGGTCGCAGCTCATCGCGATTCCGAAACCCCCGGCAGCGGCAGGGCCATCGACCGCGGCGATGAACGGTTTCGGGGCGCGCCGTATCTCCGAGATCGTGCTGTGGATGTACTCGAGGATCTGTTTGAAAATCTCCCCGTAGCCTTCGTCTGGTTTGCGGGTCTCCGGTTGCAGGTAACCAAGGTCATCGCGATCGCCGCCGTCGCGGATGTACTTCAAGTCGGCGCCGCTGCAGAACACGCCGCCCTCGCCTCGAACCACGACCGCGCGGACGTCGCGATCGCGCGCGAGCTGCAGACCCGCCCTTCGGAAATCCTGAGCGGTCTCCACATCGAGGGAGTTCAAACGCTCACGGCGCGCAATCGTCAGAAAGCCAACCGCCCCTTCCCGCTCGACCCGTATATGCTTCATTTCGCTCATGGCTCAGCAAATCCTCGGGAGCAGCTCGCCCTCGGCTTCGGCCAGCAAACGGCTTCCAAACCCGGTGTCGAGAATCACGAATCCCGGCCGATCGGCGACACATTCACCAACAATTGCGGCGTTCCGTCCGAGAGGGTGCGAGCGGATCGCATCGAGCACCCCCGCTGCGACCTCGGGTCGAAGACCAAAGACCGCCTTCCCTTCATTCGCGGAAACGAGGGGGTCGATTCCAAGCAGCTCGCCCACGGCGCGAACTTCGTCGCGCAGTGGTACGGCGGTCTCGTCTACGATGATTCCGACGCTGCTCTTCTCCGCCATCTCGTGGAGCGCGCTCGACAGCCCGCCGCGGGTGGGGTCCTTGAGAGCAACCACGCCCTCCCCGCCGACGTCCAAGGCTCGTCGGACCAGCGTGTGTATCGGCGCGACGTCGGACTCTAGAGTCGTCTCCAATGCAAGCTCGTTGCGCGTCGCCATGATTGCAAGCCCGTGATCACCCATCGTTCCGGTGACCAAAATCCTGTCACCCGGGCGCAAGCCAGAATCGGAAACCAAGCGCGACGTCAGCGCTACGCCAGTCGTGTTCAGCACCAGGCCATCGAGCTCACCGTGGCCCATCACCTTCGTGTCGCCGGTGACGATCGTGGTTCCGGCCTCTTCACAGGTTGCGCGGATCGACGCCCAGATCCGCACCAGATCATCTCTCGGGAAGCCGTCTTCGATGATTGCCGCGCAGGTCAACGCCAAGGGCTCCGTTGCTCCCATCATGGCGAGATCATTGACGGTTCCAGAAATCGCCAAGCGTCCGATGTCGCCGCCAGGAAACTCGATGGGCTGCACGACGTGCGAGTCGGTCGCGATGACGAGGTACTGGTCGCCGATGCGGATGGCCGCGCCGTCGTCCATTGCCCCGAGGCCGATGCCGTCTTCAACGTCGCCGAGGCCCTTTGCGAACACCTGCTCGATCAGCGCGCGCATCGCACCACCGCCCGTTCCGTACTTGAGCGTGATGCGTTCATCGACGAAGCGGGCGTTGCGCGTCATGCAGCCCCTCGCTTGATCGAACGAAGATCGGGTCGACCCCCGTACTGATGCCAGATCTTGCAGGTGCCTTCCGCGCTCACCATGCAAGCGCCGACCGGCGTATCGGGCGTACATTCCTTCCCGAATAGCTGACAGTCGGCCGGTGATGCGATCCCCGCCATGATGTCACCACACTGGCACTGCTGAACCAGCTTTGGCGGTGCGTAACTCCAAAGCGCCGACGCGTCGATGGTGAAGCGCCTCCTGGTGTCGTACTTCGCGAACTCATCGCGCAGACGAAGGTTCCCGTTCGGGACATGGGCGATGCCACGCCAGCGGCCTCCGGTCGCCCGGAACACCCTCCACAAGAGCTTCTGTGCGTGAACGTTCCCTTCGCGTGTGACACAGCGCGGAAAGGCGTTCTCGACTCTTGGTTCGCCGCTGTTGATGACCTCCATGAGCTTGACCAGGCCTGCCATGACGTCGAGTGGTTCGAAGCCTGCGATCACCACGGGCAGGCGATGCCGCTCGACGAACTTTTCGAACACGGCCGAGCCGGTAATCGTGGCGGCGTGGCCTGCTGCGAGGAACCCTTCGATTTTGGTCTCCGGCATCTCGGCGACGATCTCCATCACCGGGGGTATGTATTTGTGCGCAGAGAGCACCGAAAAGTTGTCGGGCGGATCGTCGACCAAGACAGCCGCCGTGGCGACCGCCGTCGTTTCAAACCCGGACGCGAAAAAAACGATCTCCTCGTCGTGTTCCCTCGCGAGCTCGACGGCCTGTGTCACGCTGTACACCACGTCGACGTTCGCGCCCTCGGCTTTCGCGTCCGCAAGCGACTGCGAGGTACCAGGCACCCGCAGCATGTCGCCATACGAAGCGATCCGAACACCCTGTCTTGCGAGCGCGACGGCTTCGTCCACCTCGGGGACGTCCGTCACACACACCGGGCACCCAGGGCCCATAATCACCTGCAAATCCAAGGGAAAAGCCGCTCGCAGCCCAAACTTTGCGATCGCCTGCTCGTGGCTTCCGCACACGTGCATCACCGACACCGGGGCGTGGTCGGCTTGATGCACTAGGCGATCGAGCGCCTCGCGAAGGCCTCGCGCGCGCTCCGGGTCGCGAAACTTCAACTGAGCCAGCGGGTCATTGAGATTCATTGGATGTTCTCTTGGAGCGATCCGTGGCATCGGGCGCTGCGGCGATCTCGGCGCGCACATCGGCCGTCATCAAATCGTGCTCGTCGGCAAGCCGTAGAAGCTCGTCGTACAGGGCCAAGGTCTCGGCGGCCTCCTCCGGTGGAATCCGCCGAATCGCAAAGCCCACGTGATTCAAGATGAAGTCGCCCGGATCGACCGGCGCATCACAAACCTCGAGGCGCACCTGTTTCTTCACGCCCCAAAAATCGACGGTCGCGATCTGGTTCTCGCGATCGACTTCGACCACCTTGCCGGGAACACCTAAGCACATGGAAAAGCTCCTTGGGGCATCAACCTTTGTCTCCCAGAATGGCGTCCGCGATCAAGGCCTGACCGAGGGCGATTCCGCCATCTCCGGGCGGAACTTCACTGTGCCGTAAAACTCTGTTTTTATTGGATATTTCCTTCTCAATCCCGCCGGCAAGCCAAGCGTTCTGAAAAACACCGCCGGTCAACGCCACGGGCAGCTCGCCGCGGTCTGCCCAAAGCGCCTTCACAAGCTCTGCCGTGACCGCGACCAGTGCATTGTGGAAGCGCGCCGAAACGTCGCCGGCCGGTGTTGCGGCCCGCAGGTCGTCGACGGCGGCGCGCACCGCCGGCCGGAGGTCCACTTCCCAGGGCGTGTGCGACCGGTCGATCTCGAAGGGGTATGCGTCAGAGACCGATTCGTTTGCGACCTGGTCCCATGCAATCGCCACCTGACCTTCGTACGTCGAGCGAGCGCGCCCCAATGCCAGCGCGCCAAGGCCGTCGAAGTAACGTCCGACACCCCGCGCTTGCGGCGCGTTGAGCTCGCGCTCGATCATCTGCTTCACCAGCTCAATGGACTTCGAGCTCACATCACCCAAAAGCGAAATCGAATCGCTTGGTGGTGCGCCGTCGTAAGCGTCGTGTAGGAGCGCGAAGCCGATTCTCCATACCTCGCGCATGGCGAGATCCCCGCCCGCCAAGCGGATGGGCCGAAACGTCGCCAAGCGTTCGTATCGCTCTGCAGAACAAAGAAGAAGCTCGCCACCCCAAGACGTTCCGTCTTCGCCAAAACCCGTGCCATCGTACGCCACGCCGAGCACCGTGCCCTGCATCCCGTGCTCCGCCATCAGGCTCACCACGTGTGCGTGGTGATGCTGAACGCCGACCAGGGTCACATCGTCGCGCGCCTTCGCGTACCGCGTCGACAGGTATCCAGGGTGCAAATCATGTGCAACGATATCTGGACGAACCTCGAGGATCGTTTGCATCCGTTCGATCGCTTCTTCGAAAAAATCTAGCGCAGCCACGGTTTCGAGGTCGCCGATGTGCGGTCCGAAGTAAGCGGTGTCGCCCATCGCAATGCAAAACGTGTTCTTTAGATGCGCGCCGCAGGCGAGGACCGGACGCGTCACCGGGCGAGACAAATAGAACGGCCTCGGCACGAAGCCGCGCGACCGGCGCATGAGGGTAGGCACCCCGGCGATCACTCGGCTGACCGAGTCGTCGCAGCGCATCGCGATCTCACGATTGTGGAGCAAGATCGCATCCGCAATCCCCTCTAGACGCTCCCTAGCTTCGTCGTTCTCGTAGCAAATTGGTTCGTCGGACACGTTGGCCGAGGTCATGACGAGAGGTCGCCGAACCGCCTCGAGAAGCAGGTGGTGGAGCGGCGTATAGGGCAAAAATAGGCCAACGAGGGAGGTATCCGGGCTGACTTCGACTGCGAGACCCGCGTCTTCGCGCCGGCGCAGAAGGACCACGGGCCGTTCGGCCGCCGTGAGAAGGGCCTCTTCATCGGCACGGATCTCCGCAAGTGCCTGTGCTGCAGCGAGGCTCCCTACCATGACGGCGAATGGCTTCTCGTCACGATGCTTGCGTTCCCGGAGCCGACGAACTGCGGCGCCGTCGGTTGCATCGCATGCGAGATGAAACCCCCCCAAGCCTTTGACCGCAACCACTCCGCCACGTGACAAGAGCTCCGCCGCGTCTGCGAGCGCGTTGATCGCAGTCGCCGCTCGACCATCAAGTCGATCCAAGCTGAGCGCCGGCCCGCATTCCGGACAGGCATTGGGCTGTGCATGAAAGCGTCGGTCTTGGACGTCGTCGTATTCGGCCTTGCATGCCGCGCACATCAGGAACCCCGACATCGTCGTGGCTGCGCGATCGTACGGTATCCCCGTCGCAATCGTGAAGCGAGGCCCGCACGCCGTGCAGTTGGTGAAGGCGTATCCGAAGCGCCGCTCGTGACGATCCAAAATTTCGTTTCTGCAGTCCTCACAGGTTGCGAGGTCGGGGGGAATCGACAGCGCCTTCTGGCCGATGGCATCGCTCGACTCGATCACGAAGGCATCGAGGTTCTCGTCCGGAATCCTCGTCTCGCGGAGCTCTGCGATCTGCGCCGCGGGCAAGGTATCTCTCTGTAATTCCGCCACAAATCGGTCGAGGATGGATTTGGTTGCGAACGCCTCAATCGTCACGCCCCGAGGGTCGTTTCGCACTCTTCCGACGACACCTACCCTACGCGCCAGTCGGTAGACCCAGGGCCTAAAACCGACCCCTTGCACGGTTCCTCGGATTTCGATGCGATGCCCAGCCATCACGGTCCATCCTCGGCGACGCTCAATACATAAGCGACGAGGTCCCACTTCTGCCCGTCGCTCAGGGTCGGCCAGGCCGGCATCGAAGTACCGCGCTTGCCTTCGCTCAAGACCTCAAACACCGTGATCGCGGTCGCGTTCGATCTCCAGCCGGGGCTGCCGAAATCGACTGGCTTCCGAGACAACCCCTGGCTCCGCACCCCGTTTCCGTCTGCCCGATCGCCGTGACACAGCGCGCACTTCTCTTTGAACAGTGTCCTGCCGCGTGCGCGCGCTTCGTCAGACGAAAGTTGGGCAATGGGGACCTCGACTTTGTCGTAGTCCACGGAGAACGGGCTGACTTCGGCGCTACACCCCAAGAGTGCGAGCGACATGAGCAGTGCTCCCATGGCCTTCATCGCGACTCTCCGTAGATGGGACCGGTGGATACCCTAGTGATCTGAGCTCTTCGACCACGCGCTCGACGAGCTCGGGGATGCTTGCCTGGACGGCAGGCGTTCGTTCGAGCCCGAGCTCGATCGACTCCGGAACAACTCCGAGAATCACCACGCGGTCTGGATACCGATCGAGCAGGCTCGCCCCTGCAAGCAGGTCCGCAACCCCAATTTGATGGGGGGAAAGGCGCTCGTAGACCGCCGGAGCCACCTCTTCGCCTTCGATCCGGACCTGCGTTCCGGGCGGCCCGTCGGCTCCGATCGCGTCGACGAGGATCACCTGATCGGCGCTGTCGACCAGAGGCAGAAGCGAGAGCCCGAGCGTGCCGCCGTCTAGCACGACGACACCCTCCGGGAACTGGTACTCACGAATGAGTTTGTGAACGGCGGCGATACCAGCGCCGTCGTCCATGCAGACAACATTGCCGAGCCCCAGAACTAGGACCGGCGTGCGGTCAGTCATCCCGATTGCGCCAGCTCTTTGGTAAGAACTTGTAGCCGCTGAACAGTGAGTCGATGAGGCCCATCCCTTCGATGCGAGACACCAGCATTGCGCTCCAGATGTGGTGGGCGACGAAGCCCAGAAGGAACCACATCGCCAGGTGATGGATCCAGCGCGCCGTCTGTGCGCCGCCGAAGATTGGAAGCAGGAACTCCCAGAACTCCATGTAGCCCGTTGCGCTCACCGAATAGAGAGCAAAGCCGGTGAGGATCAACGTGAGATACAGGCCAAACACCAGGAGATAGGTCAAGCCCGCCAAGGGGTTGTGACCGACGTTGAGCGGCGGCTCTTTGTCGACCAGCGAATAGAACTTCAACATCTTCAACACATCGCCGCGTCGTCGCTTGCCGACCGGTACAAACTGATGCCAGCGCGCGTAGTACGAACCCACGAACATCCATGCGATGCGCGATGCAACCGCGAGCGCAAAGATGATGGCCGTATAGAAGTGCACGACCTTCACCGTCGCCATCACGAAGTGCTCGCCGGGCGGCCCCGAGGGGATCAGGTATGGCTTGCCGATGAACACACCGGTAATTGCAAGGATGAACACCGAAACCATGATGAGCCAGTGAGTCGTTCGAACCAGCAAGTCCCAGACATAGACTCGTTCGATGCCTTCAACGTCATGCCGACGGGGGCTCACCTGGGGGCGAGCACCTCCTTTGACCGCGGCCGTCGGCGGGGGTGTCATCGCACCTTCACGCGAGTGATCTCGCGCCCTCCGGGTTCGACGACGTGCACACCGCACGCCATGCACGGGTCGAACGAATGAACCGTCCTCAGGATCTCGATCGGCTGCTCCGGGTCGGCGACCGGGGTCCCGACCAAGGCTGCCTCGTAAGGGCCTGGCGCATCGCCGGAGTCCCGTGGGCCGGCGTTCCAGGTGCTCGGAACGACGCACTGGTAGCGCTCGATCTTTGCATCTTTCACGTGGACCCAGTGTCCTAGCGAGCCGCGCGGCGCCTCGTGGAAACCAGCTCCCATGGAGTCGGCGGGCCAGCTCTCCGGATCCCACTTGCTGTTGTCGTGGATGCGAAGCTCACCCTTGCCCATGTTGTCGGCCAGCTCGTCGACCCAGTCTCCGATCTTGTCGACCAGCACCTGAGTTTCGATACCTCGCGCTGCGACACGGCCAAGCGTCGAGAACAAGGCTTCCGGTCCAACACCGAGCGTCTTGAGAACGTGGTTGACCAGGCCTTGCACCTTCTCGTGGCCGCGAACGTACGAGACCAGCATTCGGGACAAAGGCCCGACCTCCATCGGCACTCCGCCGTAGCGGGGCGACTTCAGCCACGAGTATTTCTTCGAGGTGTCCAGGCGTTCGAATGGTGGCTTCGGACCGGTGTAGTTCGGCTTGGTTTCACCTTCCGACGGGTGCAGTGCCTGGTCCTCACCGCCCGCGTAGTCGTACCAGGAGTGCGTGATCTGCTCGGTGATCTTCGAAGGATCGAACTCTTCGACCTTCGAGATGTCGCGCGCGCGAATGATGCCCGATGGAATGTAGAGCTCCGGATTGGCTTCGTCGTCGAGCGGATACTCTCCATACACCATGTAGTTGCCGACGCCTGCGCCGTAGCCGGCCCAGTCCTTGTAGAACGAAGCGACCGCAAGCAGGTCCGGGATGTACACCTTGCTCACGAACTCCTGCGCGCCGGCAATCAACTTCTTGAACTCCGCGATCGTGTGGATGTTCAGCGAAGCCTGCTTGTCCGGGTCGACCGGAGTCGCCATGCCGCCAACCAGGAAGCTCTGCAGATGCGGGTTCTTGCCGCCGAGAATCGCGTGCATTTTGATGAACTCACGCTGCCACTCGAGCGCTTCGAGATAGTGCGCGACCGCCATCAGGTTTGCTGCCGGCGGAAGCTTGTAGGACGGATGGCCCCAGTACGCGTTGGCGAACGGCCCGAGCTGGCCTCGCTCGACCAGCCCCTTGACCCGGTCCTGGATGCCCTTGAAGTACGTCGCACTGGACTTTCCCCAATCCGAAATCGACTGCGCAAGCGCGGACGTTTCGGCCGGATCCGCCTCGAGTGCCGACACGATGTCGACCCAGTCGAGCGCGTGCAGGTGGTAGAAGTGGATCACGTGGTCCTGGATGCACTGGGACGCGATGATCAGGTTTCGGAGGATCCGCGCATTGGGTGGCGGCTTGGCGCCGATCGCGTCTTCGACCGCACGGATCGAAGCGATCGCGTGCACGGTCGTGCAGACACCACAGATGCGCTGAGTAAAGGCCCAGGCATCGCGCGGGTCGCGGCCCTGTAAAATGATCTCAATCCCTCGGAACATGGTCGAAGACGACCAAGCGTTGGAGACCTGACCGCCCTCGATCTCCGCTTCGATGCGCAAATGGCCTTCGATGCGGGTCACCGGGTCGACAACGATATGAGTCATTCTGCGCCTCCTTCATCGGTTCGCTCCGGCGGGCCCTCGGGTGCATGATCCGCGCCCGTTCCAACGAGCTTCTTTCCGAGATGTACCAAGGTGTGCCCGGCGAACGCGGTGGTGACACCGATGGCTGCCCAGAAGCCCACCTTGTCGATGTTTGATCCTTTGCCGAATCCGGGGAAGCCTGGAAGGTGCGCGTAGAACGGCGTCATCTTGTCCCAGAAGTCCGGTTCGGCGCAGCCGATGCAACCGTGGCCGCACGCGATCGGCCAGCTCGTGTTGTCGTTCCAACCGACGTTCGGACAGTTCTGGAACGAAACGGGGCCCTTGCAGCCCATCTTGTAGAGGCAATGGCCGTCGCGATGGGCTTCGTCGCCCCATTGCTCGACGTACTGTCCGGTGTCGTAGTGCGCACGCCTCTCGCAGTTGTCGTGAATCGACTTCCCGTACGCAAAAAGCGGGCGATTCAGCCTGTCGAGGGCAGGGAACCTTTCGTAGGTCAGGAAATACACCAGCGTTGCGGTGAGGTTCTGGGCGTTCACCGGACAGGCCGAGAGGTTGATCAGATTCTTCACACCGGGCACCGCATCGGACACGCCGAGCGCGCCGGTCGGATTTGGCGATGCCGCCGGGATACCGCCAAACGATGCGCAGGTTCCGACTGCAATCGTCGCCAGCGCGTTGCCGCATACCTCGTTGGCAATGTCGATCGCCGCCTTCCCGCCAACGGTGCAGTACGCGCCGTTCGCGCCGGTTGGGATCGAGCCTTCGACGACGGCGAGGTATGCACCCTTCTGGTTTTTGACGACGTTGTGAAGGTTCTCCTCCGCTTGGTGACCGGCCGCTGCCATGATCACCTCGTGGTAGTCGATCGAGATCAGATCGAGGATCACCTCGGCTGCCGTCGGCTTACTCGCACGAAGGAATGATTCGGTGTTCCCCGCACAGTCCTGGAAGTTGAGCCAGACCAGGGTTGGCTTTGGTTTGTTCTCTATCGCGTCGGCAATCATGGCCGTCGCGCCTTTCGGCAAACCAAACATCACCGCCATCGCAGAACAGAAGCCCATGAACTCGCGACGTGACACGCCGCGCGCCTCTAACTCCCGCCGGAAGTCACTTCCCGGTTCATCCATTGGATCCTCCTCGCTGTTGCAGAGCAAAGGACGCGGCACTAATCTTATCAGCCGCCCAGTGAGGGGACTCTACCGTCGCGAGGCCCCCGAAAACAAGGCTTGCAACGCTCTTGAGAACCGTTTTCTAGAGGTCGCGCGCATCTTGCGTTTTGCGGTGATCACGCGAAATATTTGCGCCGATATTTGCCGAGCGAGAAGGGCACGCGGTAGCATCGCCCGGATGTCCGCCAATCCGGAAGAGTATCGGTTCTTCGAAGTCGTTCAGGGCTACATCGAACAGGCTGCCGCGCTCACCGGCCTTCCGTCTCACGTGAAGGCGATCCTCGCGGAACCGAAGAACGAGCTCATCATTCATTTCCCGGTGCGGATGGACAGCGGCGAAATGCGCGTGTTCAAAGGCTATCGCGTTCAGCACAACAACGTGATGGGCCCCTACAAGGGAGGAATGCGGTACCACGAGCAGGTCACGCTCAACGAGCTCAAGGCGCTTGCGACACAAATGACCTGGAAATGCGCGCTGCTCGGCATTCCATTTGGGGGGGGCAAAGGCGGAATCAAGTTCAAGCCGCGAGAGCACTCCATCGATGAGCTGCGGCGCATCACGCGGCGATTCACCCACGCGTTGGGCAGCAATATCGGCCCGTCACACGACATTCCGGCACCCGACATGGGGACCAATTCCCAGACCATGGTTTGGATGATGGACACGTACATCAACACCGGGCCCACTTATGAAAAGAACGACCAGCGAGCTGTAGTGACCGGAAAGACCATCAATTCGGGCGGCTCGGAGGGCCGCGAAGCTGCGACCGGCCAGGGCGTTGTGCATTGCATCAAAGAATGGGCGCGCGAGAATCGCTTTGATCTCGAAGGCGCGACCGCCATCGTTCAGGGCTTTGGCAACGTGGGCTCAAACGCCTCCGTTCTACTAGCGAAGCTCGGGGTTTCGACGATCGCGACCGGCGATCACTCCGGCTATTTGCGAAACGAAGAAGGCTTCAACGCGCACAAGCTTCAAGACTACGTGCAGGCCAACGGCTCGATCGCAGGTTACCCGCGCGGCGACAAGATCACGCGGAAAGAGTTTTTCGAAACCAAGGCAGACCTGTTCATTCCAGCCGCGCTCGAAAATCAAGTCGGCGCAGAGGAAGCAAACAATCTCAAGGTGCGCTTGATTGCCGAAGGCGCAAACGGCCCAATCAACCCTGATGGAGCCGCGGTGCTGGCCGATCGTGGCGTTCCCGTCATCCCCGACATCCTGGCCAACGCGGGCGGCGTGACCGTCAGCTATTACGAATGGGTGCAGAATCGGAACAGCGAGCACTGGGACTCTGAAGAAGTACAGCGGCGGTTGCTTCACATGATCCGCCGCGCGTATCAGCGCACGATGTTCTACGCGACTGAAAAGAAGATCGATCCCCGAATTGCGGCATATTCACTGGCGCTCGAAAGCCTCGCGACGTCCTACGCAGAGCGCGGCATCTTTCCGTGAATTATATGGAATTTCTGGACCTCCAACCGGGAGCCGACGCGGCCCCAGGCGCCTTGACAATTGTTGCCTTCGGAAGCACTTCCATCAGTCATGATTGCCCAAGCGGTCTTTGAAGGAACGATCCCGGAGGAAGGCGTCGGGGACTTGCTTGGCGGCCTCGAAGAGATCCGCACCACTGGTGTGCTGACCTTTCAGAGCGAGTCGGGCTCGGGCACCGTTCGGCTCGTGCAAGGCCAGGTTGCAGATGCCGAAACATCCACCGATGAAGAACGTGCGCTCCAGGTTTTACTCTCCCTCCGCGAAGGCGAGTTTGCGGTGTATCCGAAGCTTCCGCACCTTCCGGTTTCACGCGGCACCGACACCACACGGCGCGGCTCGATCGCCGTACACCCGCCCGCCGATTTGATGCGCTATTGCGAGGGCGCGGGTCTCACCGGTCGGCTCCTGCTCGAGCATCGGGGACGGCTCGCGATCGCATATTACGAAAAGGGCGAGCTGCAGGACGTCAGCATCGACGGTGGGACTGCCGCAGATTACGTACTGGCCCTCGAATGGACCGAAGGGACCTTTCGCGTCGATGCCGTCCCGCCGCCGCGCGAAACATTGCCCCCTGCGCTTCGGGACAAGGCCTCCACCGCGCCTCCGAAAGACCCAACCGTCCTTCCCTTGCTCGACGCCTTCGAAGAAGGTCTTGCCGACCTTGGTCGTGTCGACGCGACTCCGGTCTCCGGACTCGGCCCGCGCATGGAAGCGCTCGACGAGGACGCGACGATCCGGATCATTCGCCGGCCCGGAGAGAATGATCTGCCCGAGCTGCGGCCGAGCTGGCACGCCCTCGACTATTCTCCCTCCTTCACAACGGAATCTGCTACAACTAGCCCGATGAAGTCGAAGGACGACGGCAGGCGGATTGGTTCCTTACGCACGCTCGCATGGGTTGGCGGGGTTTTCCTCGTGGTGGCCGCGTGTCTCTGGCTTCTCGCCTCGCTCCCGCCACTGGAGTAGTCTGGCCTTCGTGAGCCCGCGCTTGCGACCGGGACGCTGGCTGCCCAGCCGGATCGCCTTCCTTCATCTAGTCTCGCTTCTGGCGGCGGGCGTGACCTCTCCCTCGATCGCCGGTGCGCAGGATCTGGATCCTAGGGGCGAGCCATATCGTCCCGGCGACGTCGTTCCGGCTCCCAAGGAGCAGGGTGCATCCGAAGACGAAGACGCAGAGGAGTTTCGCGACCCGTATGGCGTAGCCAGCGAAGGTCGCCATTCGGATCAAGTTTCCTCGCAAGTCCGCTACGTGCTCGAGGGCATCGTCGTCATTGGCAACAAGAGAACCAAAGCGCACGTGGTTCGCAAGTTCGTTCCATTGAAGCAGGGCGACTTTCTCGATCCGGAATCACCGGAGCTCCTGGATACCGAATGGCGACTGATGGGCACCGGCTGGTTTGACAGCGTCGACATCCGTCTCGAACGTGGTGCGGAACGGGGCTACGTGGTGCTCGTCGTCCAAGTGAAGGAGCGTAATACCTTCGTCATCGAGAAACTGGTCGCAGGCCTGTCGGAAAGCGTCCGACGAACCACCGACAGCGGCCGCACACTGTTTCCTTGGCTTGGGTTCAAGGTCACGGAGACCAACCTCGCCGGCCTAGGCATCCGCTTGTCCGGGACCGCGCTGGTCAGCGAATTCCAGCAGGGCGGACGCTTGGACCTGCGGTACCCCAAGCTGATCAAGAGTGAATACGGCGTCCGATTCGGCACTTTCTTTCTCAATGGCAGGGAGTTCTATGGGAACAATCCCTTGGTCAGCGTGCCCTGCGGCGCACCGACCTGTCCTAGCAGCTCGGTCGTCACCAATGCGGTCGTCCGCTATCGGCGGGGCGGTTTCATGGTCGGCACCGGCAAGGAATTCACCAGCAAGCTGCGCTACAGCCTCGATTGGATCGGCGACATCGTCAGCGTGCTTGGCCGCCCCGAGGCTGCCAGCGAGGTCGTTGGCAACGAGATCCAGCCGATCGATTTCTCGATTCAAGACGGCAGGAGCTTCGTTTCTTCGCTGCGGTTCAGGCTGACCTTCGACAAGCGCGACGACCCCGGCATCACGAAGGAGGGTGTCTTGTTCGTCGGCGACGTCATGCTTGGAACACGCGCGCTCGGCAGCGACTACGACTTCATCAAGATCGACGTCTGGGTGAGACGCTGGTGGCGGCTTCCGTGGAAGCACACCATTCGAATCGGATTTTTCGGCGGCGCGGCCTTCGGGAACACGCCGTTCTTCTACCTCTATCACATCTCGGATCTCTCGGATCTGATCCCGTCGAGATTCCTCGAGATGCAGCTCGACGCGCGTCCACCGCCCAATCTCTTGGGCACTTCGATTGAAAACAATTACCTCGGCGAGCTCGCGTGGCGGCTCGACGTCGGATACGACGTGCCGGTCTATCAAAACGAGCGCGAACGCGGGCTTCGCGAGGTCAACGTCTATGGGCTCATCGGGCTGATTTCTCTGACAGACCTGAGGAACCAGCGGACCGGCTTCGGCGGGGTCGTCGGCTACAGCGGAATTTCGCGCTTTCCGCTCGACCTGACCTTCGACTTTGGTTTCCGATTCGACACGCGGGTCGGTGTCTTCCAGTTCGGTTTCTCGACGATACTGGGGTTCGTCCGCCTGTGAGATTCGGGCTTGCAGCGCTGGTCTTGCTGATCGCAGCGCTTGCCTACGGGCAGTCGCAACTTTCGATCCGTGACCTCGGCGTGACCTGGTCACGCGGTGCCGCCTCGGTCTCGTTCTCGGCAAAAGATCTCGCTGACGAGCGCGTGCGTCGGGAGCTATCGAGCGGGCTTCGAAAGCGCATGGAAGTGACCGTCAGCGCACATCTGAACGGCTCGGACTGGAGGATGGGCATCCGGCAATTTGGCTGCGACGTGACCCGCGACCTCTGGGAGGACGGCTATCTCGTTCGCATCGGCGATCAAAGCGAGCGGCTCAAAACGCTGGAACAGGTGCTCGACCGATGCCTGGTCGTCCAAGGCCTGTTCGTCGGGGATCCGAAGAGCTACGAGCTACAAAAAGGAAGAGACATTTACTTCGCCGTGAAGGCGGAGTTCAACCCAATCTCGAAGAAGCAGTGTACCGAGCTCATCCGTCCTGCCTCTGGCGGGGATCCGGTCGGTCCCATTAGCGTCAACATCGTCAGGCGCCGGATCTGCAAAGCCGAACGCAGCATTGCGTTCCGAGGCGCGCTTTTGAAGGTGCCCGAATGAGCCGGTTCGAGCGAAAGATTCTATTCGCGATTGGCTTGTCGGTGTTTCTGGCGCTCGGCGGGAGCATTTTCCTCGCCCAGGGCGCGCTGCGCGACGTGTACGCGGTTGGCGTGAACGAGCGCTTTGGCGCAGAGCTCGTTCACGGC
>Ga0224508_10000123_pt1:27500-80228 | contig 80228 bp, 70 predicted proteins | sample SF_Jan12_sed_USG_4_FD_170157 | JGI IMG/M metagenome (GOLD analysis project Ga0224508, IMG submission 170157) | Sediment microbial communities from San Francisco Bay, California, United States - SF_Jan12_sed_USGS_21 | ecosystem: Environmental > Aquatic > Marine > Sediment | place... | reverse complement strand
AGCAAAGAGCCACGACCGAACAGGTCGTGAAGGACATCCGCCGCAGGACGCGCAAGCACCATTCGGCCGAGGAGAAGATCAGGATCGTTCTCGAAGGGCTGCGTGGCGAGGAGAGCATCGCTGAGCTCTGCCGCCGTGAGGGGATTGCCACGAGCCTCTATTATTCCTGGTCGAAGGAGTTCCTGGAGGCCGGCAAGCGCCGTCTGGCCGGCGACATGGTGCGCCAGGCCACCAGCCCCGAGGTGAAGGAGCTACGCGCCGGCATTCCTACAGCGATTTTCAATAGGCGTGCCTTGAAGGTCGCTTTTGAGCCGGATCTGCGATGCTGTTCTATCAGCACAAGTGTCGTTCTTGGCGCCTTAGGAGACGTAGTGCGAAGGGCGGCAATTATTCTCATTGTGGACGGTAAAGGTGGCCGCGCTCCAACCTTCCGTATGACCCGGCTCAATGCGATGCTGCTCGGTTGAGCGAGACTTCGCCCATTGAGGACGGATCGCGGCCCTTCGCATGATCCGCTTCTCATCGGAAAGGCGGCCGCTTTGGCGGATTGGCAGTCGAATCACGGAGGAGGAATCTGGCTGGCCCTGGTTTCCGCGCTCTGGGCGCTCGTTGGGATATCTGCCGGCCCGCCAGCTGCGCTCGGCATCACAGGACGGGCGAAAGGCGCAAGGAGACGGCTATGCTGACACTGGCCTCAATGTTGAAACGGACCTTCCGATCCTTCGGGGCTCAGCGCGCCATCGTCGATCCTGACGGCGACGCGACCTGGGCCGAGTTCGGGAACCGCGTGGCCCGGGCGGCGGTCGTCCTGCAGTCGCTCGGCGTCGGGCCGGGCGATCGCTACGCACTCATCTGCCGCAATGGATTCCGCTGTGCCGAGCTCATGCATGCGGGCTACTGGACGGGCGCCATTCCGGTGCCGATCAACTTCCGGCTGGCGCCTCCCGAGATCGCCTACATCCTGGACAACGCCAGCTGTGACTTGGTGGCGCTGGAGAGCGACTTCGCTGCGATCCTGGATGCGGGAGATCTCACGAGCCGGGCGGACAATGTTCTTTTGGTCGGCGAGCCGGAGGGCGGGCGGCCGCGATACGAGGCCCTGCTTGCGACGGTAGAGCCGGCGCCGCTTGACGAGGGTGCCGACGAGGAGGACGAGGCGCTTCTGATCTACACCGGAGGGACGACTGGGCGGGCCAAGGGCGTGCCGCTGAGCCACCGGAACATCATCGCGAACGCCATGCAAATTGGGCTGATGACTGCGCCGCGCCCCGATGACGTCTTCCTCCACGTCGCGCCGATGTTCCATTCCGCCGATTTGCTGGCCACCCCCTGGGTCCTTGCGGGCGCCGCGCATCTCTATCTGCCGAAATTCACCAGCGAGGCGGTGTACCGGGCCATCGAGGAGTACGGCGTCACGACAACCATGCTCACGCCGACGATGATCATCGTCATGCTGCAGGATCCGGATTTTGGGTGCTACGACATCTCGACCCTGCGCCAGGTGATCTATGGCTCCTCGCCCATGGCCGCCGAGTGGATCCGTAAGGCGGTGGAACGGTTCGCCGGCGTCGAGTTTATCCAGGCCTATGGTCTGACCGAAACCGCGCCGCTGCTGACCATGTTGCCCATGGCGGAGCATATGCGGGCCATCGAGGGTAGCGAGGACGAGGTCCTCAAGAGCGTTGGCCAACCCCTGGTCGGGGTGGACCTGAAACTGGTCGACGCCGATGGCACCGAGGTGCCCGAGGCAGGGATCGGCGAGATCGTCGTTCGCGGGCCCAACGTCGCGCAAAATTATCTGAAGCGACCCGAGGCGACCGCGGAGGCCTTCCGCGACGGCTGGTTCTACACCGGCGATATCGGCCGGCTGGACGCGCGCGGGCGGCTCTACCTGCTCGATCGCAAGAAGGACATGATCATCACCGGCGGTGAACTGGTCTATTCCCTGGAGGTCGAGGCGGCGCTCTACGAGCATCCCGGAGTGCAAGAATGCGCCGTCGTCGGCGTGCCGGACGAGGTCTATGGCGAGACCCTGCTCGCGGCGATCGTCCCAGTAGAGGGTGCGGCGCTGACCGACGACGCGATGATCGCCCACTGCCGCGGCCGGATCGGCGGCTATAAGATCCCGCGGCGCTACGTGATTCTGGCCGAGTTGCCGAAGAGCGCGATGAACAAGATCCTGAAGAACGAGCTGCGGCGGCTTTACGGCTCGAATGGACAGGCAGGGGGAGGCCCACAATGACCAGCCTTCAGGGCAAGCGCATTCTCGTTCTCGGCGGCGGCGGCATGGTGGGCGTTGCGGTCTGTCGGGAACTTCTGCCCCATCGGCCTGCGAGGATTGCGGTCGCGGCGCGGCGCGAGGCGAAGGCCCGCCGGGCGGTCGAGGCCCTTGGCGCCGAATTCCCCGAACAGGCGGAGAACCTGACGCCGGTCTGGGGCGACGTCTTCCTGCGGGCGGAATGGCAAGGCGAGACAGGCGACGCCCGCGCGGCAGTCCTCGCGGAGCAGGTGGCGCGGCGGCAGGTGGTTGCCGATGTGCTCGACCCGTTGAGCGAGGAGATTCTCCGCGCCTCGCTGCTCGGCCAAATGATCACGGGGATGGGGCCGGAGCTGACCGGTGAGCCAGCCGATATCGTCATCGACTGCATGAACACCGCCACTGCGGTGAGCTATCAAGACATCTATGCCCTGGCCCACCGTCTCGCCGGGTTGGCTGAGAGGAACTCTCCGGAGACGGACTGGTCCGCCGAGGTGGAAACCCTGATCGCCGCGCTGTCGGTGCCGCAGCTGGTGCGCCATGTGCAGATCCTCTATGCGGCGATGCGCCGAGCGGGGACGCAGGCCTATGTGAAGGTCGGGACTTCCGGGACGGGTGGGATGGGGTTCAACATCCCCTACACCCATGGCGAGGAAAAGCCCTCGCGGCTGCTGCTCTCCAAGGCGGCGCTTGCGGGAGCGCAGACCATGCTGACCTTCCTGATGGCGCGCACACCGGACGCACCGCCCCTGGTGCGCGAGGTCAAACCGGCGGCAATGATCGGCTGGCATGCGATCGGGCATGGGACCATCCGGCGACGGGGCGAGACAATGCGCCTGTTCGATTGCCCGCCGGAGGACGCCGTGCCACTCGATCAGGAATCCAGCCTGGCGTCGAAGGGCGACTTTGGGATTGCCGCCGGTGAAGAACTGGAGGGTGTCTACATCGACACCGGCGAGAACGGGCTCTTCAGCGCCGACGAGTTTGCGGCGATTACCACGCTCGGCCAGATGCAGATGATCACGCCGGAGGAGGTGGCGCGCAGCGTTGTGGCCGAATTGTGTGGCACGACCACCGGGCGCGACGTCGTCGGCGCCCTCGACGGCGCGGTGAGCGGCCCGACCTACCGGGGCGGCTATCTGCGCCAGGCGGCATTGGCCCGACTGCGCGAACTCGAGAGCCGGTACGGACAGGCGGTTGCCTACGAGATCCTCGGGCCGCCGCGGCTCTCCAAACTTCTTTACGAGGCCCATCTGCTTAAAGGCGCCGTTGGTGAACTGTTCAAAGCAATCGACATGCGCCCCGAGGCGCTCTCGGAGCTTCTGGCACGTCATGTCGCCCAGGACGCGCCGCTGCGGCGGCGCATTCTCTCCATCGGTATCCCGATCCTTCTGCCCGACGGGGCGTGGCTGATGCGTGGCCCGGAGATAAAATCTGCGAACGCCCATGACGGCTGGGTCGATCTCACGTCGGAGAACATGCGCAGATGGCAGGCACGGCTCTCCAGCATCCGCCACGAGGCCGAAGCCACGGATCAGGACAGCTCGTCGCGCGGCGAGCAGCTATTTTCGCCAGGCGCCGCGGACCTCGCGTCCGGCGAAATTGCCGGGTGGATCTTTCTGCGTGAGGAAGGCGGAGGCCGACAGAAATCGTGTCCGCCGGGCGGTCAGAGCCCTTCCTAGCTGCGTTCCGGGGCGGTCCCGCGATAGGCCGCCTCCACCTCCTGGATCATGCGCGCCTCTTCTCCGGCATAACGCGAGGAGAAGTGGAAGGGCTCGACTCGCGCGGCCCCGGCTTCCCGGGCCAGCTGGCCGGCCCGGTGCGTCGTCAGATGCGCGCGTTCGTCAGCGAGGGCAGAATCCGCCTCGGCGAAGGCTGCTTCGATGAAGAGCGTATCCGCCTCGCCCACAAGCTCCAGAATGGCATGCGCATTCTCCGCACTGGGTGCGGCGTCGGTGATGTAGCCGATCTTTTGCCCAGGCGTGACCGTGGCGACGGTCTCGCGCAGGGCGCCGAGAGGCAGGGTCTTTTTGCGCGGTCCGCGGCTGTCGAGCCATTGAACCGGGACCGGCGTGTCATCCGGGAGATCCGCCAGAATCGCAGCTTTCAGCCAGGAGAGCCATGGCCCGGTGGCGAGGCCCCGCTCCGCGAGCCTGTTGCGCCAGACATTCACATGGGCCTTCTCCTGCAACGCGAAACCGAGGCAGGGCGTGCGATGGTCGAGCACCGCGCAACTCACCCGCAGCGAATTTTCGTCGCGCAGAACGCCGCCGGAAATCCCGGCGCGCCCCAGATCCTCGCGGGCAAAGCCTTTCTTCAGGCGGAACCGAGCAACCCGGCCCTCGTTGGGCCCCAGCACTTCGGTCACCTCCAACACGAGCTCGGTGCGGAATTGCCCGGCCAGGTTCCAGGTATAGGCCGCCAGCTTGGCTCCCACCCGGTCGCTGAACCCCCCCGGGCCATAGAGCCGGAGCCGCATATCACGCCCGATGATCACGCGGAGCAGATGGTCGAATCCGATGAAGTGATCCACATGCGCGTGTGAGACGAAGATATCGCTCAGCCGCAGGATTCTGCGGGGCGGGAGCGCATGGAGGTCGCCCAGGTCGAACAGCATCGCCCGACGCTCGAGCAGAAAGCCAACATAGAGCGCCGGGTCGCCGAAGCGCCCATTGACGAGAGTGGGAAAGAAACGCGGCCGCATGGACCCTTCATACCCGGGACCCGGCGCGTGTCCCATGCGCGGAATCAATGCGTCGTCTCCCCGAAACTGGTCATAAAGGTCCATGCGCAGTGCCGACTGTGTCGCCTTTCTGAAGTGGTGCCTGCCGAGGCTTGGGCTCAGATGGTCCGGCTACCGAAAGGTGCACGGAACCGTCTGCAAGCGGGTGGCGCGACGGATGCGGGTGCTGGGCTTCTCCGACCTTGATGCCTATCGCGCCCATCTGTCCGCGCACGAGGCCGAATGGGCGACGCTCGATGGGCTGTGCCAAATCCCGATCTCGCGCTTCTGGCGGGACCGAGAGGTGTTCGACTTCCTCGTGGCCGAGGTCCTCCCGACGCTTGCCGCGGCGGCGCTCGAGCGCGGCCAGACGAAGGTGCGGGTCTGGAGCGCCGGTTGCGCGTCAGGCGAGGAGCCCTACAGTCTCCGCCTCGCCTGGAGACTTGTCGCGGAGGGGGAGTTCCCATCGGTCGGGATCAGCATCATCGCGACGGATGCGAACGAGGCCATGCTCGCCCGCGCCGAGGCGGGGCGCTATCGGCAGAGTTCCTTGCACGATTTGCCACCCGAGTTGGTTGACCGGGCGTTCGGGCGCACCGGCGATCTTCATCAGATTCGCCCGGAACTCCGCCGGGACATCGTCTTTCTCAGGCAGGACATCCGCTCGAAAATGCCGGAGGGGCCTTTCGACCTGATCCTCTGCCGCAATCTTATCTTCACCTATTTCGACGACGCGGCTCAGAGCGGCCTGCTGGCGGAAATCTGCGCCCGGCTGCGTCCCGGAGCGGCCTTGGTGATCGGCTCCCGGGAAACCCTGCCCCAGCCGCACCAAGATCTTGCGCCCTGGAACGGCCCGGCGCCGATCTATCGGCTCCTAGCCCCATAGCGTGAATGGATCAGGGCCGCACCGCGATCTCGTTGATCACATTATCCACGCCCAGCACGCACCAGGCGTCCTGCTCGGCCATCTCCTTCAGGCCCTCGCTCGCGACGACACCCGTCAGCCGCACCTCGCGGTGGAGCACGCCAACCCGGACCTGGCCGGCCTCCACATAAGGATCCCGCTCCAGCGCGGTGCGCACGGCCTCCTCGATGCGGATTGGGGCGTCCTCCTCCGGCGGCTCGACCGCGAGGCCGTTGATCACGTCGCGCACGCCTGGCACCCACCAGGCCATCACGCCGGCAAGGCGCTGGCTGTTCAGGCCCGGGACTTGGCCGTTTAGCGTGATCGCACCGTCACGGACCTCGATGTCGATATGCCCCGCTGACTCAGGCGCGCCCTCGGCCACCACCTCGTACACCGGCTCATAGACCGGGTCGTAGGACTCGTGGTGCATCTGCCGTACCGTGAGGCCCGCGAAGGCCGGGTCCTGCGAGAAAAACCTGCCTAGATGGGCGCGGATCTCCGCGTCACCCATCGGCGCGGCGGGCTTGACATGGAGACGGTCGACGATGGCGGTCACGGCGCCGAGCGCGGCGATCTGCGCGAGGGCGCGTTTCTTCGCGGCTACGCTCTCGACCTCGCCTTCGATGGTCAGCGTACCCTCTTCGTCGATCTCCAGCCGGTCGGGCCGAAATGCAGGGCCGATCCGCGCTTGGCTGTGGAGCACGGCCCGCACCTGCTCCAGCGTCTGATGTCCCGCCTCGTTTGTCGGCACGTCGCACCTCCGTCCTATTCGCTGGCGGGGAAGAGTTCCCGTATCTGCACGGGCAGGGAGCGGCGCACATCATCGATCTCTCCCTCGGTCACCTTCTCCGCCAGCAATGCAAAAACGGCGCTCACGGCCGCTTCGGCATCCCCCATGGGGTCGGTCCTGAACGCCTCCTGAATGCGGGCGATGAACGCCACCTTTGTCCGGATCTTCACCGGCGTCCCCGCAGGATGCCAGCCCTCGTAATAGACGCCGCGGATCAGTTGCGGGAGTTGCGCACCCAGATCGGCGGCTTCATTGACCGGCAGATGATCCCTGAGCGCCTGAAGCGTCGTGCGCAGAAGGCGGTAGGCGCGCGGCTTGTCGGCCCAGCCGGTCCGCTCCAGCAGATCGTTCAGCCAGACATGGGTCAGGTGGACGGTTTCGTCGATGCTCTTAAGTCCGGAAGTGCTCATATCTTCCTCCTGTCGTCAGGTAAAAGACCAGTCCAAGCGCCTTTACTTCGACCTTTCTCGAGCGCCGCACCTGAATCGCCCCAAACTCCGGCGCGCGATATGCCGGCCCACCCTATCGGTGGTGCCGGTCGGTGATCATCTCGGACAGCAGGCGGTCGAAGGCATGTTTGCCCTCGGGCGTCTCGGCCAGCACCGAGACATAGACCATGCCGCTGTCCGGCACGATGAAATCCTCGTAGAAGTTATCGAGGTCGATCTCCTCCGCATCCTCCGGGACCGACTCGTCCTCGGGCAGGTGAGAGCCCACCACGTCGTCGACCCGCACCCGCAGCACCCAGGCATGCTCAACTCCGGTGGGCCGCACCTCCAATGTCCCGGTCGTCGTCAGTGTGGCGACCTCCTGCTCGTCGCCGATCCCGGCTTCGTCAAGATCGGCCACCGGTTCGGTGGCGTATTCGCGCGTGGCGAGGAGCTCGAGCTTTCTTCGCCTCCCGGCCGCCTGTTCGTCCTTGAGCCAATGCACGATCTGACCGGCATCGACGTCGAGTCCATATTCCGCCATGCGATCTCTCCGTTCTCAACAGCACTGAAACGTGAACGGACGCCTCGGCTCAGTCGAGCAAGGTCCCATAGCCGAGCTTGTCGAGCCCTTCCGCCCAGTAGTCGGCCACAAGGGGGTGATCCAGGAGATAGCTGCCGGTCGACGTCTCGTGGCGCTCGTCAGCCAGCTTCAAGAGGTTCTCCCACTCCTGGGGCTCCGCGTCTCCGCGGCCGAGCCACATGAGGGCGACCAGTTCGGCCTGCTGTTCGGCGTCGAGCCCTTCCAGCTCCTCGACCAGTTCCTCCCGCGTCAGATCCTCGGGGTCGTCCTGCAAGGTCCCGGGCAGCTCGTCGTCGATGGGGTTGCCGCCGGTCTCCGGCGTCACGATCCCTTCCTTCACCATGACCGCCCGGGCCTTGAGGATCAGCATATGCACATAGGCGGAGGTGATATTCAGTTCATCCATGGCTATGACGGCGCTCAATGTTCCATTTTAGCCGCACGCGGCTTGCCGCGGCGAGTCTGGCGCAGACTGACTCAAACCCGGCCCGCCCGCCTTGCGCGATGTCAAATGCGGGGCAGATTTCGCCCGGGCGCCATCGTCGCGGCGCCGAAAGATCGCTAGAAATGCACCCAGCCCCGTCGCGTCAGTTCCATTGGGCTGCCGGTCTCGTCGAGCAGGAAGACACGGTCACGGCCGTCCGTCGGTTCGGCACACATTTCGCCAATAGCTGTGATCGCAAGGCCTATCTCCCGCGACAATTGCTCGACCCTGCCGGTCGCTTCGGAGGGCGCCGTGAACAGGATCTCGTAGTCGTCGCCGCCGGTCAGCGCCGCCTCCAGCCGGATCCGGTCGCCGCCGATCGCGCTGCGGGCCGGGGCCGACAGGGGAACGCGCAGGGCCTCGACGACGGCGCCGAGCCGAGAGACCTCGCAGATATGCCCCAGATCGGCGACCAGGCCGTCGGAGATGTCGATCGTGGCGGAGGCGAGCCCGATCAGCCGCGGGCCGAGCCCGACCCGCGGTACCGGCAACCGGTAGCGGCCGATCAGATGACCCGCCTCTGCCGCGGCGAGCCCCGGCAGGGCGCCGCGGAGCGCGGCCAGCCCCAGGGTCGCGTCGCCGATGGTGCCGGTGACGAAAATGACATCACCGGCCGCGCCCCGCCGCGTCGCAGGATCTGGCCGTTGGGAACCTCGCCGAGCGCCGTGACGGCAATGGTCAACGGCCCCGGCGTCGCGTTCGTGTCGCCGCCGATCAGGTGAACCCGGAAGGTCTTTTGGTCCTGGGCGAGGCCGCGGGCAAAGGCCGCAACCCATTCCTCGGTCGTGGTGCCGGGCAGGATGAGATCGAGCATGTAGCACCGCGGCACCGCCCCCTTGGCGGCGAGGTCGGACAGGTTCACCCGCAACGCTTTCCGCGCCACAAGGTCGGCGGGATCATCGGGACGGAAATGGACACCGCCGACGATAGCATCGGTCTTTGCGACGATCTGTTGCCCGGGCGTCGGTGTTACGACCGCCGCGTCATCTTTCAAACCATAAGCCCCGGCAGAGCCTTTCGACAGTGGCGCAAAGTACCGTGCGATCAGCTCAAACTCGCCTGGCAGGCTGGAACCGGCGCTCAAGGGCAAACCCCGCGATTGTTCTTCGAGAGAGCGATCCGTGCGCCTTCGCGGCTCTCGGTTTGACATAAGTCACTGCGGACTGCGCACAAACGATGATACCAGAATAGCGCAGGTCGCGATCACCGGATCGCCGATCGCCCTCGAGAGACTGTGAATGGCCCTCACGGGCAGGCAAGTCGTGATCGACGGCTCCCATGGCGAGGGAGGTGGTCAGATCCTGCGGACCTCGCTGGCGATCTCCGCCATCATCGGGAGCCCGCTTGTGATCGAGCACATTCGCGCGGCGTGGTGCCGATCATGACCTGGGGTGGCCTGAAGGGCGGCATCTCGGTCGCCCTCGCCCTCAGCCTTCCCGACAGCGACTGGAAACCGGTGATCCTGGCGGCGACTCATATGGTGGTGTTGTTCTCAATTATCGTGCAGGGGCTCACGACCACACCGCTGGCAAAAAAAGGTTGGGCCGGAAACCGGACCTTCTCTAACTCAGTACGCCCGGAGACGAGAAGTCATTCGCCGTTCAACAATTGCAGGGAGCCCAAGTTTTGCTGATGGTCGGTCTTGGCACGAACAGGACCTAGCGGGACAATCACTCTAAGGCCTCAAACTGACCCGATTTAGACTTCCACCTTGGGGATGGACTCACCCGTTCTCCGAGCGTGGACTCCTGCTCCATTCACGGCGTTGCAGGAAAGAGTTTGAATGGCAAATTTGAGGGTCCGGCGCATTACCGCCGCCCCTCCGGTTTCAGTCAGGACAGGAGCCAGCCGCCGTCTACGTCGACGGTGGTGCCGGTCATGAAGTCGTTCGTCACCACCAGCATGATCGCCTGGGCTACTTCCTCGGCTGTACCGGCGCGTGGGATCAGGTTGCCGGCTGTCATCTTCTTGTAGAGCGCCTCGCGCTCGGCGCCCTGAAGCGGCACGATCGGCGTGTCGATCTGGCCAGGCGAGACAACGTTGATCCGCCGAGGCGCGAGTTCAGGCGCGACGCCGCGCACGAAAGCTTCGACAGCGCCGCCAACCGAGCCAATGGCGATCTGGCCGGGCTTCATCCGCCGCGCCGGCGCACCGGACACCAGCACAACACAGCCGTTCTCCGGGAGGAGATCGGCGCCGAAACGCACGACGTTCGCGTAGCCCCAGAGCTTGTCGAACGAGTGCTGGTAGCCGTCCATGTCCATCTCCAGAAACGGGCCGACGGCGCGCTCGCCACCCGTTGCTGCGCTGATCAGGATGTCGAAGGGCGCCAGCTTCGCGAAGAGCGCTTGGAGCGCTTCGCGGTCGCGCACATCGCACTGCTCGAGCGTGATACCAGGGCCGGGGTCGCCAGCCTTCGAGGGATCGCGGCTGATTGCAACCACTGTCGCCCCGGCATCGGCCAGACGCCGTGCAGTCGCCAGACCAATCCCCGAGGTGCCACCGAAGACAACGGCTTTCTTGCCACTCACATCCATGTTCGCTCCCTTGGCCGACATTCCCGAAAATATTCTTCCGCCAACCATGCTATGGCAGGCGAGGTCACCCGACCAAGCGATTTCCACCTTCTCGATACGTCCGAGACCGGCGGTGGGTTCAACCGATCGCCGCTGTGGTATTTTGCCGAACGTCTCGATACCACCAGAACGCCGACATCGCCCTCGTGATTCAAGGTCAGCACAGATCTCGAAATTCCCGTGCAGTCCCGAGCGCGTACTTCGGCGGCATCGGAGACATAGGGCCAACGGCGGGTATTTCTTGGTAATGTGGCCGTTCGGCACCCTCCCGTCATAGCAAGTCAGAGGCAACCCGAATACGCCGATATCCGAGATATGCGCGCGGGCTCAATTCTGATCATTGCCCGGGGCAATTTCCGCATTACCGTCTAATGCCAAGGTCCGTGAAAACGATTTGGCCATAAACCGGATCTCCGCGAGAAATGCAGTGGCCGATGGCGCCAAGGTTTCACCAGGGCGCGTGATCGCAGCAAGACGCCGGCTGACCAGAGCGTCCCCGATCGGGACTGCTCGAAGATCCCCCTCACCGTTAGTGATTGCGAGCGTGGGCAGCAGTGTGACCCCAAACCCCGCGGAAACGAAGGCAGTGAGAGACGAAACATTGTGCACCATCAATGGCGCATTGCGCACCAGTTCAGCCAATTCTGGTGCGGGGATGCTTGCGCACAGGCCGTTGGCGATGAATTCGGACGGATCGACGTCGCTCCACCCCACCGGGCGGTCAAGCCGCGTAATCGGGTGGTCCTTGCTGCAGACCAGGACGAACGGGTCCTCGATCAATAATTCCTCCGCGAGCCCGGCGGATATGGACGACGGGCTGGCAATGCCGATGTCAACGAGTTTTTGCTCGACTGCTCGAACGACGGAAGTGGAATCGATGTCGCGAAGATCGATCCGGACTTCGGGCCTGTGGCGGCGCAGCCGCGCTATGGCGCTGGGCAACAGCCGCGTTGCAGCCGAGGGAACGGCTGCGATTCGCACTTCGCCCTCCTCGCCGCGAGCAAAGCGCTCGATCGCTGCTGTCGCCGCGTCGTGCTCGGCGACGGCCTTGCGGGCATGACGCAGAGCGACGGTGCCCAGCGGCGTCAGCGCTGCCTTTCGTTCCCCTTCGAAAAGAGGCCCGCCAAGTGATTCCTCAATTTGCTTGAGGGTCAACGAGATCGCCGAGGGTGTGCGGCTCAGCCGCTCCGCCGCCTCGTTCAATGCTTGGGCTTCCGCCACAGTCACGAACACTCGGAAATATTCGAGTTTGATCATTGATTTGAGTTTATCTTGAATTCTATAAAGAAAATCAAGTTTGACTAAAGTCTATGGTGCATCGAAGTTCACATTCAACCTGGAGGCGATCTTTGCAATCCTGAGATGGCCTTCCCTCGAGTGAAAGGCGCACCATGACCGACCGGCACAGCAACTACATCGCAGGCGAATGGCTGGAGGGTCTAAGCGAAGTCGAGAACCGCAACCCCTCAGATGTCTCGGACCTGATCGGTCTATACGCCCAGGCGGATGCGCATCAGCTCGACCGCGCCGTCGAGGCGGCGCATGCGGCACAGCGCGAATGGGCCAGGGTCGGGTTGGAGAAGCGCCAAGCGGCGCTGATGGCTATCGGCACCGAAATGATGGCCCGCGCCGAGGAATTGGGCCATCTGCTGTCGCGCGAGGAAGGCAAGCCGCTGACCGAGGGCCGGGGCGAGGTCTACCGCGCGGGGCAGTTCTTTACCTATTACGCCGCAGAAGTGCTGCGCCAAATCGGCGACAACGCCGACAGCGTGCGCGACGGCATCGAGATCGACGTGCGGCGCGAGCCGGTCGGCGTCGTCGGCATCGTTAGCCCCTGGAACTTCCCGACCGCCACCGCGAGCTGGAAGATCGCCCCGGCGCTGGCCTTCGGCAACGCGGTGCTGTGGAAGCCCGCCAACGTGACCCCGGCCTCCGCCGTGGCGCTGGCCGAGATCATCTCGCGCCAGGATCTGCCGAAGGGCCTGTTCAACCTGGTTATGGGCTCGGGCCGCTCGGTCGGCCAGCGCCTGGTCGAAAGCCCGGATATCGACGCGGTCTCCTTCACCGGCTCGGTCCCGGTTGGCCGTGGCATTGCCTCGGCGGCAGCGGCCAATTTCACCAAGGTGCAGCTCGAGATGGGCTCGAAGAACGCGCTCGCCGTGATGGATGACGCCGATCTCGACCTGGCGGTCGCCTGTGCGCTGAACGGCGCCTATGGCAGCACCGGGCAGAAATGCACGGCCTCCTCGCGGCTGGTAGTCCATGAGGCTGTGCATGACGCCTTTGTCGAGAAGCTGGTCGCGGGCGCCAAGGCCTTCAAGGTCGGCCATGCGCTGGAGGAGGGCACCCAGATCGGCCCGGCGGTCAGCGCCGAGCAGCTTGCCGGAAACCTGGACTACGTGGCGCTGGGCAAATCGGAAGGCGCCGAACTTCTCTGCGGCGGCGACCGGCTGGAGCGTCCGACCGAAGGCTTCTACATGGCCCCCGCCGTCTTCGCGGGCACCAACAATGCTATGCGGGTCAACCGCGAGGAGATGTTTGCGCCCATCGCCTGCGTCATCAAGGTCGGCTCCTATGACGAGGCGCTGGCGACGGTGAACGACACCAATTTCGGCCTGACCTCGGGCATTGTCACCCGCTCGCTCGCCCGCGCCACCCATTTCCGCCGCAACGTGCGGACCGGCTGCGTCACCGTCAACCTGCCGACTGCGGGCACCGACTACCACGTGCCCTTCGGCGGCCGGGGCGACAGCTCCTACGGTCCGCGCGAGCAGGGCGCCTATGCGGTCGAATTCTACACCACCGTCAAGACGGCCTATATCGCCGCCGGCCAGCCGGAGTGAGCGCCATGGCCCGCCCCCACCTGATCGACAACCTGCAATACGCCAACTGGTCCGAGAAGATCTTCCGCCAGATGCGCGAGGGCGGAGTGGACGCGGTCCATGTGACCATCGCCTATCACGAGAACTTCCGCGAGATGGTCCTCAACATCGAGAAGTTCAACCGCTGGTTCGAGCGGTTCCCCGACCTGATCTTCCAGGGCCGCACCGGATCGGACGTCCGCCTGGCCCGCGAGACCAACCGCACGGCGATCTTCTTCGGCTTTCAGAACCCCTCGCCAATCGAAGACGATATCGGCCTGGTGGAGATCTGCCACACCCTCGGCGCGCGCTTCATGCAGCTCAGCTACAACAACCAATCCCTGCTTGCGACCGGCTGCTACGAGGCGGAAGACCCCGGCATCACCCGTATGGGCCGTCAGGTGATCGCCGAGATGAACCGGGTTGGCCTGGTTATCGACATGAGCCATTCCGCCGAACGCTCAACCCTGGAGGCGATGGAAATCTCCGAACGCCCCATCGCAATCACCCACGCCAACCCCTCGTTCTGGCACGCCGCATTGCGCAACAAATCCGACGAAGTTCTGAAGGCGCTGGGCCAGTCCGGCGGCATGCTCGGCTTTTCGGTCTATCCCCACCACCTGAAAGGCAAGTCCGACTGCACGCTGGAGAGCTTTTGCGAGATGATCGCCCGCACGGCGGAGTTGATGGGGCCCCAGAACATCGGAATCGGCACCGACCTCTGCCAGGACCAGCCCGACAGCGTGGTCGAGTGGATGCGGGTCGGGCGCTGGACCAAGGCGATCGACTACGGCGAGGGCTCGGCCGGCAATGCGGGCTTCCCAGCCATGCCGTCCTGGTTCGCCGACAACCGCGATTTCGGCAATATCGAGAAGGGGCTGCACGCCACGGGCCTCAGCGACACGGAGGTCGCCGGCGTCATGGGCGAAAACTGGCTGCGCTTCTACGACCGCAGCTTCGGCCCTTCGGGGCAGTAGGGACCGGCTAAGCCCGGGACCGGCTGGCGGCGGGTCCGGCCGATCGAGTTGAGCCCGCCATAAAGTTCTACGGGGAAAACGAAATGACTGACTCAACGACCCAAATCCAAGGTGGCTTTGACCACATCAACAAGCCGCTGTTCCTGATAACGGGCGGTTTCATCGCGCTGTTCTGTGTGACCGCGATTCTCGATCTCGAAATGCTTTCCGGCATGGTCGATGCCGGTTTCGCCTGGTCGGCGAAATGGTTCGGCCTCTACTGGCAGCTTCTGCTGCTGGCGACCTTCATCATCGGGCTGGTGCTCTGCGTCCTGCCAGGCGGCAAGGCAATCATGGGTGGCCTGGAAGCGCCCGAATTCACCAAGTTCCAGTGGGGCTCGATGATCATGTGCACCCTTTTGGCTGGCGGCGGCGTCTTCTGGGCTGCCGGTGAGCCAATGGCGCATTTCATCTCGTCGCCGCCGCTCTTTGGCGCCGAGGGCAAATCGGCGGCCGCCGCCGGACCGGCGCTGGCGCAGTCCTATCTGCATTGGGGGTTCCTGGCCTGGGCGATCCTGGGCGCGCTGACCACCATCATGCTGATGCACTACCACTACGAGAAGGGCCTGCCGCTGGCGCCCCGGACGCTGCTCTACCCGGTGTTCGGCGAGAAGGCGATCAAGGGCCCGATTGGCCTGATCGCCGATGCAAGCTGCATCATCGCCGTGGTCGCCGGCACCGTCGGCCCGATCGGCTTCCTCGGCCTGCAGGTCTCCTATGGCCTCGACTCGCTCTTCGGCATCCCGAACGGTTTCGCCACCCAGGCGGTTGTGATCGCCGGACTGGTCGCGATCTACACGATTTCGGCCATCACCGGGATCAACCGGGGCATCCAGATCCTCAGCCGGATCAACATCGTGCTCGGCTTCGCCCTGCTGCTGTTCATGCTGGCGGCGGGCCCGACCGCGTTCATCTTCTCGGGCTTCTTCGACGGCATGGGCGTTTATCTGGGCAGCTTCTTCGACCTGGCGCTCTACCGGGGCGACTCGGGCCTCTTTGGCGAGCCGGGCTGGCTCGGCTGGTGGACCGTGTTCTTCTGGGGCTGGTTCCTGGGCTACGGCCCGTTGATGGCGATGTTCATCGCCCGGGTCAGCCGTGGCCGGTCGATCCGCTCGATCATCATCATGCTGTCGATCATCGCGCCGGTCGTGACCAACTTCTGGTTCACCATCGTTGGCGGCACCGGTATCGCATTCGAGCTGGAGACCCCGAACTCGGTCGCCGCCGCTTTCGAGGGCTTCAACCTGCCCGCCGCCCTGCTGGCGATCACCCAGAACCTACCGATGGGCTTCATCGTGTCGGTCCTGTTCCTGATCCTCACCACGATCTTCGTAGCCACGACCGGCGACTCGATGACCTATGTGATCTCGGTCGCGATGTCGAACGAGGACCGCCCGGCGATCCCGGTGCGCATCTTCTGGGCGCTGGCGATGGGTGCAATGGCGATGATCCTGGTCTCAACCGGGTCGGGCGGCGTCGGCAAGCTTCAGAGCTTCATCGTCGTCACCGCGGTGCCGGTGTCGCTGGTGCTGTTGCCCTCGCTCTGGGACGCGGCACGAATTACCCTGGCCAAGGGCCGGGCAGGCGCGTGAGCGCTGACCGAAAAGGCACCGGCCGGCCGGTTCGCCGGCCGCCCGGCACCTGAATACGAGAGATGCCGGTCGATGGACGAGAGCTACCGGACGTGACCGAAAATCCGGAACGGGTTGATCCCCGTCAAGGTTCCACGCGTGATCGCCGGCAATCGTGCCAGGTGGCCGTCAAGCGACGGCGGAAGCAAGGGAGACCATCCAATGGACGCGATCCGGAAACCGACTCCAACAGCACCACTGCGGTCGCCCGAGACCGTCATGCGGCTCGCGCGCCTGGGCTCGTTCCATCAGTGCCGGCTGTCGTTCATGCGAATCCTGCTGCGCCGGATGAAACGCGAGAACTGGACCTTCGACCGCCCGGTCTTCGACATCGACGCCAAGGGCGTCGGCGTCGCAGTCTACTCGGCCCATGGCCCCGATCGGACTTACAGCCTGGTCGCCTTCGCCCATGACCTGCCGCCGGAGCAGCGTTCCGACCGCGTCATCGCCCACGCCTGGGACTCGACATTCACCCTCTTCGACGGCGTCCCGACCTCAGACGACATCGAACGCCTGTCCTGGAACGTGCCCAAGCAGGAGGCCGGACGGGTCACCAACTGCGAGATCAGCGTCTCGCGCGCCAACCGCTCGGTGCGTCTGTTCAAGCATGTCGTCGACAGCCTCGCCGCGGGCCGCCAGCCCGACCCCGAACAGATCGAGGCGGTCGGCTATCTGATGCGCACCACCGCCGTCTACGGCTCGGGCAAGCTCGGCGCTGCTGACCGCGAGGCGATTGCTGGCCGGCCCGAATTTGCCGCGCCATTCCAACCCGAGATGCTGTCGGTGTTCCTGACCCGCGCCTATACTCTCGATTTGGTCGAGCATCTAGCCCGCACCCGTGCGCCTGAGACGGCGGCGACCATCGCTCCGGATCTGCGCCACCGCTTCGGGGTCGGCAATTCCACCGGGCTGGGGCTGGCGCCGTTTATCGTCAACCACCCGGCGCTGTTCAACAACTGGATCGCCGCGCGCGAGGAGGCGCTCGCCCGGGTCCGGGCCTTGCCCCGTGCCTCGAACGAGGAGGCCGCCACCTTCCGTACCATGCTCGCCCGCGCTCGGCAGAATGCCGAAGAATGGCGCTCCGAACATTCACTCCAGATACAGAAGCTGATCATGCTGAAGGCCGATCTGAGCCACCTGGAGACCCATACGACCGCGGATCTGTTGGAGGGCGAGGCCCCTTGGGACCGGCTCTACCGCTGGGCCGAGGCGAACCTCTCCATCGAGGGACAGGAACAGCTCGTCTCGCTGATGTTGGAGCCCTATGGCGAACTGGTCGACGACCTCGCCGGCAGCATGAGCGCCAACGAGGCCGACTCCTTCCGCATCGACGGCGCCATGAGTCTTGCCCGCCTCAAAGAGATCGTCGAGGAAGTCTACGATTTCGCCCTGAAGATCGACTGGGCCTCGCCCGACCCGAACGCCCGGGTCTGGTACGTCTCCGAGGAGAAGCTGGAGCCGCGTTTGGGCGAGCGCTACGACGAACCGATTGAACCATACGAGCAGCCGCTCCAGCCGGGCCGCGATGCGGTCCGGATGCATGCCGACATCAGCGCCTGGGAGGGCGAGAACACCGTCGCCGCCTTCCTGCTGCGTCACCCACAGCACCGCCATATCGCGCGCCGGGCTCAGATCACCGCGCGGCTGCCCTATGCCGAGATCCGCGATAACACCATCTCGGCAGCGTTGCTGCCGATCGACCTGCTGCGCGTCAAGCTAGCCTTTTTCGGCGCGACCCATTTTGACCCGCGCTCGGATCGTTGGGTCCGGATCAACATGTTCCAGGACGCGCCGTTCCCGCACGAGCTGTCCGAGGGCGACGCAGACGACTGGTCCTACCCCCCTTGGCGGAGGCGAGCTGATGACTTTTTCGCTGAATGAGATCGAGGCGACCGGCAAGCGCGCAGCGCGCGGTGCAGGCCTAGACTGGGGTATTGCCGAGGAGGCGGGCAAGGCGGCGCGCTGGCTGACTGCCCATGGCCTGCCAGGCCCAGAGTTGCTTGCAGAATTGCTGACCCGCAACGAGGGCGAGAGCTATGACGAGCTTGCGCCGATCTCGGTCGACGGTGTCTGGCAGGCGAAATCCGGCTGGCTCTGTCCGCTGATCGCCGGTGCGGCGCTGTCGGACCGCGCGGCGCAAGTTGCGGCAGGGTGTGAGTTCGAGTTCGGGCCAATTGCCTATCCGTTGCTGCTTGCGCCTTATGCGGCTTGCGGCGCCTGCTCGCGGGGGGCTGCGATTGAGCTTTCCTGGCCCGGTGCAGCGTTGACGATCTCCCCGGATGACGGGCTCGTGGTTGAGGGCGACATGGCCGCCGTTGCGGCGCGAACCGTGTCGAGTGTGCATTGCCGCCCGGCTGCGGAGAACACCGTGACGCCGCCAGCGGGCGAGCCGGGCCGGGCCGTTGATGCCGAGACATGGAGCCGGCTCAGCGCCTTCGCCCATCGCACATTTGCGCCGGCAACCGAGGCGTCGCGGGCCTTTGGCGCCGGAGCCGGACTGGTCGATAGCGACTAAGAAAGGGGCATCTTGGAGTTGGAGTTCCCCCGGTTTGGTGGACGGCTACGGGCTAGAGAAATCTAGCGCATTGAGGGCAATCCTTTCGTAGTCACCCGGGCGAGAATCAAGAACCAGCACTACAGCGGGAACAAAATCAACGCGCGCGCCGGCCTTCAAGCGGATCGCTATCGCTGGTAGATTGTGCTGGATGAGCATGAACAGACGGCAGTTTTCGCGAGCGATCGGTTCGTCCGTCGCGGCGGCCGGTCTGGCGGGCTTGCCGGGCCAGCCGGGCGCCGCCGCCCGCTACAACGGGCCGAACGTCGTCATCGTGCGCTTCGGCGGCGGCGTCAGGCGGCGCGAGACCATCGAGCCGGGGACGACCTATGCGCCTCGGCTGCTGAATGTTCTGGCCCCGCGCGGCGTCCTGGTCCCGAACATGACGATCGCGCAGCTCGACGGCGTCGACACCAGCCACGCCGAGGGCACCGTGAACGTCCTGACCGGACGCTACCGCGCTTACCGGCATGCCGGCACCGACGCGGTCGGCGACGATCTGGAGCCGACCGAACCGACGCTCTTCGAATATTTCCGCCGGGCCTTTGATGTCCCCGCGCATCAGACCTTGCTGATCAACGGTGAAGACCGGCTTCAGGAGGAGTTTCTTTCCTACGGCGTCCACAAAAACCACGGGGTGGCTTATCGCAGCGAGGTCCTGAGTCTCTACCGCTACAAGCTCTGGAAATTGCGCGACCGCCTGGACAACGCCCGCGGCACCGACGAGGAATTGCAGGCGGCGGCAAAGGAATTGGCCGGACTCGAGGCCAAGGACCATCGCGGCGCGGCGCAGAGCCAAGCGCCCGAGATCGACCAAATGTGGCGGCGGTGGCAGATATTCTACGGCGATGACGGGCTGAAGAACCCGCGCGGCGACGCGGCCTTGACCGAGCTCGGCCTCTGGGCACTACAGCATCTGCGCCCGCGCCTGATGATGATCAACTATCAGGATCCGGATTATGTCCATTGGGGGAACGCCTCGCACTATACCCGGGCGATCGCGGCAATCGACCGCGATCTCCATCGCCTGGTCGCCGCGGTCGACGCCGATCCGGAATATCGCGACGACACGGTCTTTGTCGTGGTCCCCGATTGCGGGCGGGATGCCAACCCGCTGCTGAGCGTGCCGTTCCAGCACCATTTCAACACGCGCTCGGCGCACGAGATCTGGGCGCTGTTCTTCGGCCCGGGCATCGCGCGCGGCCGCGTCCTGGACAAACCCGCCGATCAGAGCAGCGTTGCCGCGACCGTTGGCGCTGTCATGGGGCTCCGGACGGCCCGGGCCGAGGGCCGCGCATTGGAAGAGCTTATTCTGTGACGGATCTGCTGGCTTCCGAGGCGCCTCCCGATCTGGAAACGCGGGTCCCGATCGCCCGCCGGTTCGGATCACTCCTGCGCCTTGCGGTCGCGGTCCTGCTCTGTCTCACTCCGCTGGGTGCGGTCCTGGTCCTGGGCTGGCTGATGCGCATGATGGCGCGCGAGCGCGCGGTCGTGGCGCGCCGGCTGGCGGATACCGGCACCAAATGGCCACGGCCGAGCCTGCCGAATTGGGTGGTCGGAACCGCCACCCAGGGACAGTCCCGGCGGCACCGTTGGTTTGGCGGGATGATCGAGAATATCCGATTGGGGCTCGCTTCGCTGCTCACCCTCGCGCTCGGCACCTTCCCGTTCTCGCTGCTTTGGCTGTTTTCCTGGTGGGGCGGCTGGGAAAATTCGTTCAACAAAGGCTACGAGCAGGCCTGGGTGGGGCCGGCGCTGGGCCTCTTGGGCGTCGGGATCGCGCTGCCGCTGCTGACCCGTCTTCCGATGGCGCTGGCACATCAGGCGGCCGAGGGAAGGATCAGCGCTTTCTTTGCCTTCGGTCACGTTCGGCGTCTGACCAGGCAAGTTGGCTGGCGTTACGTCTTCTTGTGCTTCCTGATCGTCCTTTCGGCATTCCCGCTGTTCGCCGCGAAATCCGCGCCTGTCTTCGTCGAGAACTGGAGCCCCGGCTTTCTGTCGCGGAACGCGGCCGAGGTCGAGGCCTTCGCCTCGGGCTATCGGCTCGCGGCGACGGCCTATCTGCTGCTTGTCCTCGTCATATGGCGCCGCGCCGCCGCGCGGCTGCATGCGCGCGCGTCACACCGGCTGGATGGGCTCGGCACCACGGGCGCCCGCGCGTCCTGGCTCGGCACGGCGCTGCGCGGATTGTTGCTGGGCGCAATCTGGTTCGTGCTTGTCGCGCAGATCTATGTGGGGCAGTTCGTGAACCACCAGTGGCTTGCCTGGATCAATCACCCGGTGTTGGTTCTGCCTTGGATCCCGCAGCCCGGATCCGTGCTCTGAAAACGGACCGGCCGGCGCGGGGGATAGCGCGGGGGATAGCGCGGGGGATAGCGCGGGGGATGGCGTGGGGGATGGCGCGGACCCGCCGCCCTTGCGCGATGCTGCACTGCGGCATAGGGTCGGCCCGATTCTGTGAGAAGGGCCGCCCGCAATGCCGACCTCCGCGCGTCCGCGCCGTTCTGTTCTCTACATGCCCGGCTCCAAGAGCCGCGCGTTGGAGAAAGCGCGCGGCCTACCCGCGGACGGGCTGATCCTGGACCTGGAAGACGCGGTCGGCCTGGCCGAGAAGGAGACGGCGCGGGCGCTTGTCGCCGAGGCCGTGCGCCGGCGCGGGTTTGGCAAGCGCGAGGTGGTGGTCCGGATCAACGGGGTCGACACCCAATGGGGCGACGCGGATCTGGAAATGGCGGCCTTCGCCGGGCCCGACGCCATCCTGGTGCCGAAGGTCGAGAGCGCCGAGACGGTGCAGAAGGCCGCCGCCCGCATGGCGACCCTTGGCGCGCCCGAGCGCACCCAGATCTGGGCGATGATGGAAACCCCGCTCGCCATGCTGAAGGCGCCCGAGATCGCCGCCGCCTCGCCCCGGCTGGCCTGCATGGTCATGGGCACCAATGACCTGGTCAAAGAGCTGCACGCCGAACACACCGAGACCCGGACCCCGGTCGTGACCGCGCTCGGCCTCTGCGTTCTGGCGGCGCGGGCCTACAATCTCTCGATCCTCGACGGGGTCTACAACGCCATCCAGGACACCGAGCGCCTGCGGGTCAGCTGCGTCCAGGGCCGCGAGATGGGTTTCGACGGCAAGACCCTGATCCACCCTGCCCAAATCGCCGTCACCAACGAGGTCTTCGGCCCATCGCAAGCCGAGCTGGACCTGGCGCGTCGTTACGTGACGGCCTTCGCCGAGGCCGAGGCGGAGGGCCGCGGCGTGGCGGTGGTCGATGGTCAGCTGGTCGAGAACCTGCACGTCGAGAATGCCCGGCGGCTGTTGGCTCAGGCCGAGGCGATCGCGGAACTGGAAGCGGCTCTCGAGACGGAGGCGGTGCAATGACACTGATGATCATCGGCCTCGCGCTCTGGTGGGCGAGCCATCTTTTCCCGATTTACATGACAGACCGCCGGGCCGCTGTCATCGCGCGGCTGGGCGAGAAACCCTACAAGGGCCTTTTTGCCCTGGTCTCGCTCGCCGCCATCGCGCTGATGGTGATCGGCTACCGGCAGGCGGAATTCGTCAATCTCTGGATCCCGCCGGCCTGGACGGTGCATCTGAACAACCTGTTGATGCTGCTGGCAATATTCGTCGTGGATGCCAAGCACTTCAACAGTTTCGTGCGGCATCGCATTCGTCACCCGATGCTGACCGGCGTCAAGGTCTGGGCTCTGGCGCACTTGGCTGTCAACGGTGACCTGGCCAGCGTGATCCTGTTTGGCGGTCTCCTCGCCTGGGCGGTGGTGGCGATGATCGGCTCGAACCGCCGCGACGGCGTATGGGAGCGCCCGCCCCCGGGCGACCGGGCGGGCCTGATCCGTCACCTCGTCGTAGCCGCGGTGATCTTCGGTGTGATCGTCGGCATCCACGGACCGCTCCTCGGCGTCTATCCCTTCCCGCAGTGACCGTGATGACACCGCGATGACCAAGACCAATCCCGGCAATTTCTTCGAGGATTACCGTCTGGGCCAGCACCTGGCGCACGCAACCCCGCGCACGATCTCGGTCGGCGACCGGACGCTTTACGGCGCGCTCTATCCCAACCGGTTCGCGCTGCACTCCTCGGACGAATTCGCCCGTGCTTCAGGCCTGCCGGCCAGCCCACTCGACGATCTCGCCGCCTTCCACATCGTCTTTGGCAAGACCGTGCCGGATATCTCACTGAACGCGGTGGCCAATCTAGGCTACGCGGAGGGCCGGTTCCTGGCCCCGGTCTGGCCCGGCGATACCCTGAGCGCGGCTTCCGAGGTGATCGGGCTGAAGGAAAACTCCAACGGCAAGACCGGCATCGTCTGGGTGCGCTCGCGCGGGATGAACCAGCGGGGCGAGACGGTGATCGAGTTTTGCCGATGGGTGATGGTGCGCAAACGCGACGCCGGGGCGCCCGCACCGGACGCCGATGTGCCCGACCTCGCGGACGCGGTCGCGCCAGGCGACCTGGTGGTGCCCGAGAGCCTCGATTTCTCCGTCTACGATGCCGCACTCGCCGGCTCGCCTCATTTCTGGGAGGACTATGCGCCAGGCGAGAAGATTGACCATGTGGACGGGCAGATGCTCGAAGAAGCCGAGCATATGATGGCCACCCGCCTCTGGCAGAACACGGCACGGGTCCATTTCGACCCGGCCGCGCGCGGCGGCGAGCCGCGGCTGATCTATGGCGGCCACATCATCTCGATGGCCCGCGCGCTCAGCTTCAATGGGCTCGGCAACGCGCAGCTGATCGCCGCGATCAATGGCGGCAGCCACGCGGCGCCGTGTTTCGCGGGCGATACGGTCTATGCCTGGTCCGAGGTGCTGGATAAGGCCGAGACCGCCACGCCCTCCGTCGGCGCCCTGCGCCTGCGGCTCGTGGCGGTCAAGAACGCGCCCGCCGGCGCGATGACCCTGCGCGGCGACGACGGCAAATATTCCCCCGGCGTGGTGCTCGACCTCGACTATTGGGCGCTGATGCCAAGGCGCCGAGAAACGTCCCGGTAAATGCCATGGCGATGCCTCGCTTAACGTCGGCGCAACGTGCCAAGCAATGACCATCCCGGTTGAGATGACCTTGAAGGTCTATCGAGAGCTGCGACTCGAGCAGACCGCCGCGGACCGGATCAAGGGCGCACTCGGCCGCCCGGGTCTGGCGCACGCGATCCTCGATGGGACAGCGCATCCATGCCGCCGCGGCGCCTGGGCCGTGTGGATCCCCGAGCTTGAGATCAAATTCCTCAATTCGGTCGATGGACGGCTCGCCTGCGGCCACCCGGAGGCGCCTCGGCGCGAAGTGGTTCTGGGGTCAAGCGATCATGCGCCCGTCCCCGGACCCTACAATCTGTCAGACTGGCGCGCTGCCTATCGCACGGGCGTCGCCCGGCGGGCGGCCGAAAACGCCGTCGCGGCCGAGCGGTTGCATCGCGCCGGGCTGGGACCGCGACTGTTGGGGCTGTGCGTGGCGCGTCGGCTTGTCGATGACGGCCGGCTGGATGGGGGCTTCGCCGCTGGGATTATGGTCGAGGATGCAAGGCGCCTACCCGCCAAGGCGCCGGCGCGGGACGAGGACATGGAACGGGCGGGGATCAGGCCGGATCGCATCCGCAGCGCGATCCGCCAGCAAGTCAATGGTTACGTCGTCGATCTGAATTCGGTGGTCGGCGTCATGCCGCTCGACGCCGAGGAGGAGATCGCCTCGATCGAGGCTCAGATCCTCGCGGGCGCAGGCGAGACCGAGGAAACGATCTGATCGAACATTGCCGCTGCGCGCTCGCGGGCAAACATGAGATAGCCACGCCGATCCTCCTCCTCCGCGGCGGAGAACGGCGGCACCTCGACCGGTTCCGACATGGCGAGGGCGCTCGGTGGCAGCAGCCGGTCCAGGCTGCCGAAGATGTCCATCAGTGCCGCCTCGACTTTGCCCGTGTTCGACGGCACGGCCAGGAACGGCGTCCCGGTCGCAATGCAGAACAGCATGGCATGGAACCGCCCGGTAACCACCGCGCGAGCCCGCCCGATCTTCTCGACATAGCGTGCCGAGCGCGCCAGCAAAGCCGCGCGCTCCTGCGAGACCGACCGCCAATAGCCGCGCAGCTTGCGTGGCCGCATCGGCTGATAGTCGGCCCCCTGGCGCAGGCTGCATGCCCTCAGCACCCCGGTGACGTCGTCCAGCACGCTGTCCGTGATCAGGAGATGATCACCCCGCCCGGCCTCGACGTCCCCGGTCAGCAGGCTGAGATCCGGCACGAAGTCCGAACTGATGCCCTGCGCGGCGAGGTAGCGCTGAGACCGGGTGTCGCGCACAAAGACGCGGTCGTAGAAGCGCAGGTCGTTGAAGTCACGCTGCTCGACATCCTGGATACTGGCATTGATCAGGTGGACAGGACCGCCCGATACCGCCTTGCGCTTGCGGGCGAACTTCGCGAGTTGCCGCGCGCGCGATCTGGCGGCCGTGTGATGGATCGTGCCCTCACCGTTGACGACGAAGGCAGCGACGCCGCCGAGGCCCGGATAGAGCCGCCTGGCCGCGGCGAGATTGAAGCCGACAGGCCAGCTGCCAGCGATGCGAAGACCGCGCCGCTTGAGGTTATGGCGGATTTCGTGGCTCACTTGGACGCAGCCTGCATGTCCAGTCACGCTGGTGTCGTTGACGAAAAAAACGGATGTGCCGATCATTCAGCCGCCTGTCGTCCGCGCCGCGCATGCAGGCTCGGCGAACCGATCATGCCTCAGGCGCAGTGGCTCTGTCAGTGCGGCATCACGTCCTCGATCGGGATCCCGGCGCGGCGAGATAAAGCCGAGATGTTGGCACAGCACTCGGCCGCATCTAATCCGGGCATTCCAATGGCGCATTCCCAGTGCCGCCGATTCCACCGTCTTTCTTCTGATCCTTCGTGGCGCAGAGCGGAGAAGGCATATCGGGTGGCGGCGAAGAACTGCATGCGGCGAGAACCCCAAATGCGAGCAAGAGCAGGGCGACACGGCGGGTCATCGGTCGGGCTCCTCTTCGTCCAATCGATAGATAAACGCGCCACAGCGAAACCGGCCGGCCGCAGAGGGCACACCATCATCGCGGCCCTGCAATTCCAACGCGCGTCGGTTGAGCGTCGCGAAAACTTTGCCCTGGAGATCGCGCGCGAGAACCTCCAATTCGTCGAGGGCCTCCGGCGTCAGCTGGTTATAGTGCACGGCGCGTTCGAAGAAGGGACCGGGCTCGGGCGCCACGAGAATATTTTCTACGGCCGCACTTGCATGATCTCCGAGATTGGCACCGAAATACTCCGCGAGCGCCGCCTCGTCACGGCCCGGCAGGAAAGCGGGGGCGAGGAGCGACACCTCATCTGTATCAGTGTCGAGCCGGATCAGGTCGAGCCGGACCAGTTCGTCTAGCATTGTCCTCGGATGCAGGTCGCGGCTGACGCTGGCCGCCAGGCTTTCAAAGGACGGCCCCACGTCATCGGCGCGCGGCAGAGCGCGCGGCCGACCGCGTTTGTCGGCGAAAGGTGGTCCGGCTTGCCAACGGGCGATGATCCGCGGCAGGGGCCCAGCGCCACCGGCGCCATCGCTGCCGCCGTCGAACATCAACGCCGCACGCTGTGCCCGGACATCCTTGCGCTGGAGCCCGGTCAGCAGGCTGATTCGGCTATCGGTCATCCGGCGCCAAGCGAGGCCGAACCGCCGTTCGGCAACCTCGACATAAAGCCGCTTCAGCAGTTCCGTGAGCACTGGAAACCCGATACCGCGCGCGATCATCGCCAGCACCAGCGGACGCAGCACGCGCGCGAGCGCTCGGCGAAAGGGATCGGGGTTGGTCATTACAAAATGGACTATTTTCCCATTTTCTCTTGCCGTCAATCGCGAATCGATTTAGCAGTAAATGGGTGATTTCCCCATTTATGGAGGCCGTCATGGGAAGAATGATCTGCGCACTCACCGCCCTAACACTGTTCGGGGCGTGTTCTCAGGTGCATACAACCCCGGGCGCTGAATATCTGGCGCGATATGAGGCGACGTCGAAGGGCGCAGTCATCGACCGTGAAATCCGCGAGGCAGCATCGGTAGAACCAATCCTGACGTTCCCCGCACGTCTGGGTATTGCAAAGATCAACCAAGGAAGAATGGCTGGCATTCGGCCGACCGAACTCAAGCTCTGGTCAGAAATTGCGGAGAGGAACCACCGCCTCGGCGAGTTCGTCGCGATAAGCCCACTCATCGCAGAGTTTGCCGACAACAGCGGACGGCTAAACCGCACTGCGTTATTCGGCGACGCCAGAGAACTTGTGAAAAAGATTCGGATTGGCGCTGCACGCCAGCACGTTGATGCGGTGCTCGTCTACGGGGTGGACTCCGCGGCTCACCGTGATTCCACGCCCCTCGCATTTTTCGACATCACGATCATTGGCGGCGCAATCTTGCCGACACGAAAGATCGAGGCGAGTGCCATCGCGAGCGCGCTGCTCATCGACGTCCGGAACGGCTATGTCTATGGAACAACGACCGCCTCGGCCGAGGACGAAAGATTGAGCGTCACCTGGGGTGCGGGCGGCCGCACGAGAAAAGCGGGCGAGCGGGTAGTGCGCGAAGCCATTAGGAACTTGATCCCCGAGGTCGAGAAGATGGTCGTCATGCTAGCCACCGAACTTGAGAGGGAACGTGGGAAACCAAGTGCGAAGAGCTAAACGAGCGTCAGCTTCAGGTTCGGCAACGCCAGCCCGTCGATCCTGGTCTCCCAGATCTGACCCGGCGCCACATCGACGGCCCTGGTCAGGCTGCCCGTAGTCACCAACTCGCCAGGCGCCAGGGCTGGGTTATCCGGGTCGTCGGCCAACAGATCGACCAGGTGGCTGAGCGCCGTCAGCGGGCCGCCGAGCACATCCGACGCGTGGCCGGTCTCGGCCTCGGCGCCGTCGCGGATCAGCGTCTGCGAGAAATTCTCCAGCATGGCGCGTGTCAGCGGTTGCTCCGCGAGCGGCACCCGGGGGCCGAGGAAGAACGCCCCGTGCATCCCGAAACCCGCGACGGTGTCCGGCGGCTGGAACCGCCAGCCCGGGAAGATCGAATGCACGATCTCGAAGCCCTGCGCCGCCCAGCTGATGCAGCCCAGGAGCGCGTCCTCGTCCATGCCGGGCTCGGGCGCCGTGGCCAGGCCAAAGGCGATCTCCGGCTCGATCTTCGGCTCGTTGAAGGGTCCGAGCGCGATCTCGGCCTCGGCGCCCCCCGGCTCGATGACCGTGCCCTGATACATGTCGCCCCAGATCGGTGCCCGCACTCCGTATTCGTCCCACAGAACCCGGTTGGTGAAGCCGATCTTGCGCCCCACCGGCCGCTCGCCCCTTGCCATGCGCCGCCGGCGGAGCTCGGCCGTCACCTTGTAGGCCGCGGCAAGGTCCAAACCCCCATTGCGCCCGGTCAACGGCGCACAGGTTCTTCGCCCGTCAAACGTGGCCAACAGCTCCGCCGCGATTTCGCTCGTCTCCATCCCATCCTCCGGGCCGGAGCATCTTGTGGCATCTCTCCGGACCATCGCATATCGTGTCCGATCACGGTGAGGATTTCCAGCGGGGCCGCACGTGGCACGCCGACTTGCAGCGATCCTGGCGGCGGATGTCGCAGGCTTCAGCCGCCTGATGAACGCGGATGAAGCGGCGACCCTCGCGGCGCTCAACCGGTGCCTCGGCAGCGTGGTCAACCCGGTCATCGCCCAGCACGATGGCCGCGTCTTCAAGCGCATGGGCGATGGGTTCTTGTCCGAATTCCCCAGCGCGGTCCAAGCGGTCGAATGCGCCGCGGCAATCCAGCGGGCGGTATCGGACGCGGGGCTGGACGGACCGCCGATCCGGTTCCGGATCGGCGTGAATGTGGGCGACGTCATCGTCGAGGATGGCGACCTCTTCGGTGACGGTGTGAACATCGCCGCGCGGCTGGAGGCATTGGCCGAGCCGGGCGGGGTCTGCATTTCGGGCGCGACCCACGACCATGTGCACAACAAGGTGGCGCTCGACCTGCATCACCTGGGCGAGAAGCAGCTGAAGAACATCCCGGACCCGGTGCATGTCTACGCGATCGGCGGCCTGGCCCCAGTTGCCTCGGACGCGCCAGTCTCCTTCGAGGAGGCAATCGGTCTCGATATCGCGATCCCCGACCATCCCTCGATCGCCGTCCTGCCGTTCACACCCATGAGCAGCGACCCGGAGCAGGAATTCTTCGCCGACGGAATTGCCGAAGACATCATCACCGCACTCTCGAAGATCAGCCGGCTGCTGGTGGTCGCCCGAAACTCGACCTTCACCTACAAGGGCAAGGCCGTCGACGTGCGCGAGGTCAGCCGCGAACAGGGCGTGCGCTATGTGCTCGAGGGCAGCGTGCGCAAGGCGGGCGGCCGCATCCGGGTCACCGCCCAGCTAATCGACGCGACGACGGGCATGCACCTCTGGGCCGAGCGCTTCGACCGCCAGCTCGAGGACATCTTCGCGGTGCAGGACCAGATCACCCGCGAGATCGTCACCGCGATGGACGTGAAGTTGCGCGAGGGCGAACAGCACCGGGTCTGGGCCAGCGGCACCCAAAACATCGAAGCCTGGGAATGTGTCCGGCTGGCGACGGATGATGTCTTGGGAGGTTCGGCTGAGGCGCAGCCAAAGGCGCGGCAGCTGATTGAGCGCGCGCTTGAGCTTGACCCGAACTACGCCACTGCCTGGGCGATGCGCGGTTGGCTGCACTTCACCGAGGCCGATGTGGGCGGCGGGCTGGGCGATCGCACCCGGTTCGACGAGGCCCAGGCTTCCGCCTTTCGCTGTGGCCGCCGCGCCCTGGAGATCGACCCGGACTGCGCCGATGCCCACGGCATGCTGGCGCTGACGCACTTGAATGCGGGCGAGCACGACAAGGCCATCGAGATGTCGGAAAAAGCCATCGCGTTGGCCCCCAACAATGCCGAGCTTCTCGGCGGCGTGGCCTCCGCGGTGATGCGCAAATCGGGCAAACCCCAGCGCGGCGCGGAGCTTGTCAAAAAGGCCATGCGCCTCTGCCCGTTCTACCGCCCCGGCCTGCTGCGCGCGCTTGGCAACAACTACCGGATGTCGGGACGCCTCGACGAGGCGGTGGCCTGCTACCGCGAATCGATCAAGCGCGAAGCGGGCTATCTCGCGCCTTATGTGAACCTGGCCTCCGCCCTGGGAGAATTGGGACGGCTGGACGAGGCGCGAGAGGCCGCCCGCGACGTGCTGGGCCAAGAGCCGGAGTTTTCGATCAAGGCCTATACCGGCGGCCTCGCTTACCGCGACCCCGCGGATTCCGAGCGGATCGCCGAAGGCCTGCGCAAGTCGGGACTGCCGGAATAGGGCATGTCCGGGCGTTGGTGGGGTGAAACCCCACCCTACCGAGCGTTCACGGTATTTGGGCGTAGGGTGGGGTTTCACCCCACCATTCACCGGTAACGTTCACATATTCGGGTAGTTCGGCCCGTCGCCCCCCTGCGGCGTTGTCCAGGTGATGTTCTGGCTGGGGTCCTTGATGTCGCAGGTCTTGCAGTGGACACAGTTCTGAAAATTGATCTGGAACCGCGGGTTCGACCCGTCGTCGTCGCGCACCACCTCGTAGACGCCCGCCGGACAATAGCGCTGGGCGGGTTCGGCATAGGCCGGCAGGTTGGTGCCGATCGGGACCTCGGCGTCGGTCAGCTTCAGGTGCGCCGGCTGGCTCTCCTCGTGATTGGTGAACGAGAAGGCCACATTGGTCAGCCGGTCGAAGCTCAGCAACCCGTCGGCCTTCGGATAGTCGACCGGCGCATGGGCATCCGCCCGGCCGGTCGCCTGGGCATCTGACTTGCCGTGCTTCATGGTCCCAAGCGGGTTCCAGCCGGTCAGGTTCGCCACCCACATGTCGAACCCGCCAAGCCCCAGCGAGGCCAGCATTCCGTGCTTCGACCAAAGCGGCTTGACGTTGCGCACCCGTCTCAGGTCATCGCCGATGGCGCCGCCGCGCACCTCGTCCTCATAGGCCGTCAGCTCGTCCGAGGCGCGGCCGCCCTGGATCGCCTCCCAAGCCGCCTCGGCCGCGGCCTTGCCGCTCAGCATCGCGTTGTGGTTGCCCTTGATGCGGGGCACGTTGACCATGCCTGCCGCGCAGCCCAGCAGGGCGCCGCCGGGGAAGGTCAGCTTCGGCAGGGACTGCCAGCCGCCCTCGGTGATCGCGCGCGCGCCATAGGCGACGCGCTTGCCGCCCTCCAGGACACTCGCGATCAGCGGGTGATGCTTGAAGCGCTGGAACTCCATGTAGGGGTAGAGATGCGGGTTGGCGTAGTTCAGGTGCACCACGAAGCCCACATAGACCTGGTTGTTCTCCAGGTGATACATGAACGACCCGCCCCCGGCGTTCCTGCCCAGCGGCCAGCCCATCGTGTGGGTGACCTGGCCAAGTTTGTGGTTCTCAGGGCGAACCTCCCACAGCTCCTTCATGCCCAGCCCGTATTTCTGGACGTCCGCATTGGCATCGAGGGCGTATTTCGCGATCGCCTGCTTCGACAGCGAGCCGCGCACGCCTTCGGCCAGGAAAACATACTTGCCGTGCAGCTCCATGCCCGGCTCGTAAGCGTCACCCGGGGTCCCGTCGGGGTTCAGCCCGAACTCGCCGGCGACCACGCCCTTGACCTCGCCGCTCTCACCATGGACCAGCTGCGAGCAGGCCATGCCGGGGAAAATCTCGACCCCCAGCGCCTCGGCCTGTTCGGCCATCCAGCGGCAGACATTGCCCATCGAGACGATGTAGGTCCCGTGGTTCGACATCAGCGGCGGCATGGCGAAGTTCGGCAGGCGCAGCTGCCCCGCCTCGCCCAGTACGATGAACCGGTCGGAGCTGACGGGCGTGTTCAGCGGCGCGCCTTTCTCACCCCAGTCGGGGATCAGCGCGTCCAGCCCGGATGGGTCCAAGACCGCGCCCGAAAGGATATGGGCGCCGACCTCGGAACCCTTCTCCAGCACCACGACCGAGACGTCGTCGCCGCCCAGCTGTTTCAGCCGGATCGCCGCCGCAAGCCCCGCCGGCCCCGCGCCGACAATGACCACGTCGTATTCCATCGATTCCCGTTCGATCTCGGTCATGACATTCCCTCAGCGGCGGCATTTCCAGCCTGCGCCGAGATGTATCCCGCGCCCTGGACAAGCGTCAACGCATACGCGACGGTCGGCGGAGGAGTTGCGTCACCGGGAAGTGACATCCGACTGGCGCGGAGGGAGACCATGCACGAACTGATCAAGATGACCGCCCGCGATGTGATCGCCCTCTTGAACGCGGGCGAGGTGAGCCATGCCGAGGTGCTGGACGCGCTCGAGGCGCGGGTGACGGAGGTCGACGGGCCGGTCAACGCCCTGCCGACCCTCTGTTTCGACCGCGCGCGCGACCGCGCCGGCAAGATCGCGGCCAAGCCGGTCAGCGAGCGCGGGCTCCTCGGCGGCCTGCCGGTGCCGATCAAGGACCTGGAGAACGTGGCTGGCGTGCGCTCGACCCAAGGCTCGCCGATCTTCGCCGATCACGTGCCCAGTGCCAGCGACCTGGTCGTCGAGCGGATCGAGGAAAGCGGCGGCGTGGTCTACGCCAAGTCAAATACACCGGAGTTCGGTGCCGGGGCCTCGACCTTCAACGAGGTCTTCGGGCGCACCCACAACCCCTGGAACCTGACCTGCTCGGTGGCCGGATCCTCGGGCGGCGCGGGCGCGGCGCTGGTCTCGGGTCAGGCCTGGATCGCTCAAGGGTCAGACATGGGCGGATCCTTGCGCAATCCGGCCAGCTTCTGCGGCGTGGCGGGGCTCCGGCCCGCACCCGGACGGGTGCCGAAGGGGCCAAGCGCCTCGGCCTTCTCGCCCCTTTCGGTCAACGGGCCGATGGCGCGCAATGTGGGCGATCTGGGGCTCGCGCTCGACGCGATGGCGGGGCCGGACCCGCGCGACGCCCGCGCCCAGCCCAGCAATGCGGGCTTCCGTGCCGCCGCCGAGGCACCCCGCGTGCCCAAGCGGATCGGCTTTTCCCGCGATTTCGGCATAACGCCGGTGGACCCGGAGGTGGCGGCGATCTGCGAGGCCGCCGCCCGGCGCTTCGAGGCACTCGGCGCCACGGTCGAGGAAGCCCATCCGGATTTCACCGGGGCACATGAGGCGTTCCAGACGCTGCGCGCCATCGACTTCGCCACCGGCCATGCGGACGACATCGCCCATCACCGGGACAAGCTAAAGCCCGACGTGATCTGGAATATCGAGAAGGGCATGGCGCTGACCGGCGCGGATGTGGCGCGGGCGAACATCATCACCAGCCGGCTGGTCGCGAACCTGGCGGCGTTCTTCCGGGACTACGACCTGCTCTTGGCCCCCACAACCATCGTGCCGCCCTTCCCGGTCGAGGACCGCACCGTGACCTCGTGCGCGGGCCACGAGTTCGAGACCTATATCGACTGGCTCGCCATCGTCTTCGCGGTGACGCTGACCTCGGCCCCGGCCCTGTCGCTGCCCTGCGGGTTCACGCGCGACGGCCTGCCCGTGGGCCTGCAGATGATCGGCCCCTTGCGCGGCGAGGCACAGATCCTGGGCTTTGCCGCGGCACTGGAGGCGGAGCTGGCGCTCGACCTCGGCCCCATCGACCCGCGAGAGGGGTGACGTTGGGACGAGCGACGATTAGTTTCCACCCATGAACCAACCCGTTGAACCGACCTCCGGCCTGCTCCACGCCCTGGCGTGGCAGGTCGAACTCGGCGCCGACGAGGCGATCGCCGAGGCCCCCATCGACCGCTTTGCAGAATCTGTTGCGGCGTCCGCCGCAGGAGCGGCATCGGCCGAGCGGCGCGGGACCGCCGTGGCCGCAAGCACGGCAGCCGACGCGCCGCCTGGGCCGGCGGCAGCCGAGGCCGACACGCCCCAGGCCCTGGCCGCGGCCGCAACGACGCTCGAGGAACTGGCCGACGCGATGCGCGGCTTCGAGGGTTCGGACCTCAAACAGGGCGCGCGCAGCTTTGTCTTCTGCGACGGGGTGCCGGGTGCGCGCGTCATGGTGATCGGCGAGGCGCCGGGCGGTGACGAGGACCGGATCGGCAAACCCTTCGTCGGCCGGGCCGGGCAGCTCTTGGACCGGATGCTGGCCGCCATCGGCCTCTCGCGCACAGCACCCGCTCCGCAAGACGCGGCCTACATCACCAACATCCTGCCCTGGCGCCCGCCCGGCAACCGCACCCCCAGCCAGCAGGAGGTCAGCCAGTTCCTGCCCTTCATCGAGCGCCATATCGAACTGGCCAAGCCCGATTTCATCTTCTCGATCGGCAACACGCCCACCAAGACGCTTCTGGACACCGCCACCGGCATCAAACGCATGCGCGGCCGCTGGGTGCGGCATCAGGCAAGCGGATTGCCGCTGCTGCCAAGCTTCCACCCCGCGTATCTGCTGCGCCAGCCTGCGGACAAGCGGCTAGCCTGGCGGGATCTTCTGTCCCTGCGCGCGGCTCTGGATGGGGAGGGGCCTGATCTGGCTTGATGACACGGATCCTCGCTTTCTCCGACATGCACATGTCGCGGCGCTGCGCCGCGGACATCCGGGCGGCCGCCCGGGACGCCGACCTCGTCATCGGTGCCGGTGACTTCTGCAACGGCCGCCACGGCCTGGACGAAGCGATGGACCTGCTTTGGACGGTAGCGGAGGACGCGATTTACGTCCCCGGAAACGCGGAAAGTGCGGACGAGCTCCGCGCCGCGACCTCGGCGACCGTGCTGCACGGTCAATCGGTCGAACGCGCCGGCCTGACTATATTCGGCCTCGGCTATGGGGTGCCCGTCACCCCGTTTGGAAGCTGGTCTTGCGACCTGACCGAAGACGAGGCAACGGCGCTTCTGGCACAGATGCAAGCGGCCGACATCCTGATCAGTCATTCCCCGCCCAAGGGCGTCGTCGACCGCAACTCGCACGGCGTCTCTCTCGGCTCGACCGCCGTGCGCGCGGCGATCGAGCGGGTGCAGCCCAAGCTCTGTCTCTGCGGTCACATCCACGACTCCCAAGGGCAATCAGGTTTGATCGGCGCCACTCATGTGCATAATCTCGGTCCGCAGCCCAACTGGTTCGAGATATGAAATGGCCCGCATAAACCCCGACCGCGACTTCGTTCCCGTCAACATCGCCGTGCTGACGGTCTCGGACACACGGACCGTGGCGGATGACCGCTCCGGCGACACTCTGGTCGGGCGCCTGACCGAGGCTGGGCACATCCTCGCGGCGCGCGCCATCGTGCAAGACGACCGGGACCGCATCGCCGCCCAGCTCCGCGCCTGGATCGCCGATCCGGGCATCGACGCGATCATCTCCACCGGTGGCACCGGGCTCACCGGGCGCGACGTCACCGTCGAGGCCCATCGCGACGTCTATGAGAAGGAGATCGACGCCTTCGGCACCGCCTTCACCCATATCTCGATGGCCAAGATCGGCACCTCCGCCATCCAAAGCCGCGCCTGCGCCGGGGTCGCCGGCGGCACCTATCTCTTCGCCCTGCCGGGCTCGCCCGGCGCCTGCAAGGACGGCTGGGACGAGATCCTGCAACATCAGCTCGACTACCGCCACATGCCCTGCAACTTCGTCGAGATCATGCCCCGGCTGGACGAGCACAAGCGTCGGGAATAGCTCACGCCCGGTTAACCGGCCTGTGCGAGCCTCGCGCCCATGTTCGAACGCGCACAGCCTGCTCCGGACCTGCCGGTGCTGGACGAGGATTTCCTCGCCAGGCTGGCCGGCCATGTGGGGACAGCGGTCCTTTCCGAGCTGGCCGCCGACGGTCTGATCGAGTTGACCGACCGGCTGAACCGGCTCACCGAGCTGCGGAAGGAACGCGACAGCGATGCGATCGCGCGCCTCGGCCACGACCTGGTCGGCATGGCCGGGCATCTGGGGCTGGCGCGGCTCTCGGCGGCGGCCGCGGCGCTGAACCGGGCGGCGCGGGCAGGCGATCCGGACGGGCTGGCAGATGAAGTCGAAACCGTAACCCTGCTGGGCGCGGAGGCGGCGGGAGCCCTGCGGCGCTACCTGGATGATCTCGCAACGAAGGGCTAACCCGCTTGGCCCCTAACCTGCTTGGCCTCGGTCCGCACAGAGGGTAGTCTGGCCCAGGTCAACAATAACGATGGCAGGGCAAATCGGTTCCGGGCAACCGGACCGGGCCGAAAGCAAAACAAAGACAGGCAGTCCGTGAGGCGGAGATGAGCGAAGAGACCGGTGAAACCGGCTCGGGCCCCCAGAATACAATCCCGATCCGCCTGGTCGCGCCCGAGACGCTGGACCGGACGCTGGAGGCGCTGACCCCGGCGGAGGCTGCCTGGGCAAAGGCCAATGGATTTCGCGCCAGCGGAGGCAGCGCGCTGGCCCTGCCCGCCCCGGACGGCGGCCTTTCGGGCGTTCTCGTGGGCTTGGGCGCGGCTGAAAAACGCGCCCGGGAACGCTTCGCGCTCGGCACCTTCGCCCGCGGCGCACCGGCCGGGAAATACCGGCTCGAAGGCAATCTAAGCCGTTCGGAGGCCGAGGAGGCCGCGCTTGGCTGGATGCTCGGCCGCTACCGGTTCGAGCGCTACAAGAAGGCTCGAAACGGCCGCGAGGCCGAGCTCGCCACCCCGGACGGGGTAGATGGCTCCCGGCTTGCGCGCATCGCCGAGGGCGTCTTCCTGACCCGCGACCTAATCAACACGCCCGCCAACGACATGGGGCCCGAGGCGCTGGAAGCCGCGGCCCGCAAGATCGCCGAGCGCCACGGCGCCGCGATCGAGGTGACGACGGGGGGCGCCCTGATCGAGGCCAATTTGCCGCTGATCCACGCGGTCGGGCGCGCCGGACCGCAAGCGCCCCGGCTGATCGACATGCGCTGGGGCGATGAAAGCAGCCCAACGGTCACCCTGGTCGGCAAGGGGGTCTGCTTCGACACCGGCGGGCTCAACCTCAAACCGGGCGGCTCGATGGCGCTGATGAAAAAGGACATGGGCGGCGGTGCCACGGTGTTGGGGCTCGCGCACATGATCATGGGCCTGGGGCTGTCCGTCCACCTGCGGGTCCTGGTGCCCGCGGTCGAGAACTCGGTCTCGGCCCCGGCGATGAGGCCGGGCGACGTGCTGACCTCGCGCAAGGGCCTGACCGTCGAGATCAATAACACCGATGCCGAGGGCCGCCTGGTGCTCGCCGACGCCCTGACGCTCGCCGCCGAGGAGAACCCGGCGCTGATGCTCGATATGGCGACACTGACCGGTGCGGCGCGGGTGGCGCTCGGCCCCGACCTGCCGCCCTTCTATACCGATGACGAGGCCCTGGCCGCGGACCTGGCCCAGGCCTCGGGCGCCGCCGCCGATCCGATCTGGCGGATGCCGCTTTGGCCGCCCTACGAGGGCGATATCGAGCCCGACATCGCCGATCTGGATAACGCGCCCAAGGGCGGCTTTGCCGGGTCGGTGACCGCCGCGCTGTTCCTCAAGCGCTTCGCGGGCGAGGGCCCATGGGTCCATTTCGACATCTACGGCTGGAACCCCAAGACCCGCCCGGGCCGGCCCAAGGGCGGCGAATGCCAGGCGGCGCGCGCCGTCCTGGCGGTCTTGGAACGCCGCTATGGGAGCGCTTCATGAGCAAGGACCCCCGCCTGACCCCCGCCCGCCCTGACCTGGCCGCCGCCCATCTGGAGGGCGAGGTCGAGGCGGAAAGCTTCGCCGAGCCGACGCGCATGACGGTCTCGGTGCCCCTGGCGCCGCAATCGGCGCGGCCGAACGGCGAGGCGCCGCTGACCAACCAGCTGCTCTATGGCGAGGGCTTCGCGGCTTACGAACTGATGGGCCAATGGGCCTGGGGCCAGTCGATGACCGACGGCTATGTGGGCTATGTGCCGCGCGCCTGCCTTGGCGCAGAAGGCCCGGTGCCGACCCACCGGGTCGCGCAAACGCTCAGCCATGTCTATCCAGAGCCTGCACTCAAGACCCGCCCCATCGGCTGGCTGAGCTACGGATCGCGGGTCGCGGTGACAGGCCAGGAGAACGGCTATGCGGCGCTCGCGACCGGCGGATATGTCCCGGCGGATCACCTGGCCGGGCTGGACACGCCGGCCGCCGATTGGGTCGCCGAGGCCGAGCGGCTGACCGGCATACCCTATCTCTGGGGCGGCCGCGCCGCCACAGGGCTCGACTGCTCGGCGTTGATCCAATTGGCGATGCAGGCGGCCGGGATGGAGTGCCCGCGCGATTCGGACATGCAAGAGGCGGAGCTTGGCCAAGACGTCGCCGAGGGTGCCGATCTGGAACGCGGCGACCTGGTCTTCTGGAAAGGCCATGTGGGGGTGATGCTCGACGCCACGCGCCTGCTCGATTGCACCGCCTTCAAGATGGCGGTGATCGTCGAGGATCTGGACGCAGCCAAGGCCCGTATCCTCGAGGCCGGCGAAGGCCCGGTGATCCGGATCGCCCGCCTGGCCTAACCCGCTCGACGCGAACGCCGGACCGGAGTAGAATCGCCCCCAAGAACAGAGCAGTGACCGGCAGGCAAAATGAAACTCGGCACAATCCTCGCCTCGCGCGCGGCGCTCGCCGCCGTGCTGGCTATCATGGCCGGATGCGCCGCCAGCCCTGGCGGCGCTCACACCGCGTTGTCGCCGCTGCCGGTGGAGAAACCCGGAACTGCCAAGCCCGGAACTGCTGAGCCGGTGACGCGACCGGCAATCAGCTTCGGCGCATGGAAGGCCGGATTTCGCGGCCGCGCCCTGGCCGCCGGCATCACCGCGCCGGTCTTCGACCGGGCGTTCGCCGGGGTCAAGGTGAACGAGAAGGTGCTGGAACTTGACCGTTATCAGCCCGAATTCGCCCGCCCGATCTGGGAATACCTGGACCGCGCGGTCTCGGACAAACGCATCGCCGATGGCCGCGCCAAGGTCGCGGCGCACCGCAAGACGCTGGACGCGATCGAGACCCGCTTCGCGGTCGATTTTGGCGTCGTCGCCGCGATCTGGGGGATCGAGAGCGCCTATGGCGCCCATTACGGCGATATCCCAGTGATCGAAAGCCTGGCGACGCTGGCCCATGAGGGCCGCCGCCGCGCCTTCGCCGAGCCCGAGTTGATCGAGGCCCTGCGCATCCAGCAGGCGGGCGATGTGAGCCCGGACCGCATGGTCGGCTCGTGGGCCGGCGCGATGGGCCACACCCAGTTCATCCCCACCAGCTATCAGGCCTATGCGGTCGATTTCACCGGCGACGGCAAGCGTGACGTGTGGTCGGAAAACCCGGCCGACGCGCTCGCCTCAACCGCGAACTACCTCAAGCGCTATGGCTGGCAGCATCAGGCCCCCGCCGCCGTCGAGGTCACGCTGCCTGAAGGTTTCGACTATCGCCTGGCCGATGACCGCACCCGCAACAACGCGCTGGGGTGGGAGGCGCTGGGGGTGAGCCACAAGGCGGGCGGCGCTCTGCCGGCTTCGAACGAGGTCACCATCCTGCTGCCAACCGGCGCACAGGGACCCGCCTTTGCCGTCTATCCGAATTTCCGGGCGATCAAGCGCTACAACAACGCCACGTCGTATGCGCTGGCGGTGGCGATGCTGGCGGGCGAGCTCGACCCCTCGGCCAATCACGGGCTCAGCCGCACGATGACCTGGCCCCGCAACGACCGGCCCCTCAGCCGCGACGAGACGATCGAACTGCAGGAGCGGCTGACGGGCCTCGGCTTTCCAACCGAAGGGGCCGACGGGATCATCGGCCCAAATACCCGCGCGGCGATCCGCCGCTTCCAGGCCGCGAACGGCCTGGTGCCCGACGGCTATGTCTCGGCGGCGCTGTTGGAGCGGCTGCGGCAGGGCGGATAAGGGTCTGACCCCGTAGGGTGGAACTTGTTCCACCATGGATCGGAAACGGGTGGATCAAGATCCACCCTACGATGCCGGCATTGGCATCGCGTCATCCACTCAACCGCGCGCTCGTCGGCACATGCACGCAACGCCGGCCGGTTTCCGGCTAATCGGGGCGTGACATGCGCGCCGGAAACCCAAAATGCCTTACACCATCTCCCCAAACACCATCTCGCTGATCCCGCTCGACCAGATCGACCAGGCGGCGCTGACCCGGGACCGCTCGGTGCTCGACCAAGCGGCGCTCGACGAGCTTGCCGCCTCGATCCGCCAATCGGGCCTGCGCCTGCCGGTCGAGCTTTTCGACCTGGACCCGCCCCGGCCGCCGCTTCGCTTCGGCCTGATATCGGGCTACCGGCGCCTCCATGTATTTCGCGAACTGAGCGCCGAGTTAGGGGACGACCGGTTCTCGGCGATCCCCGCGATCATCCGCCCGCGCGGCTCGCTGGCCCAGGCCATGGCCGAGATGATCGAGGAGAACACGATCCGCGCCGAGCTCAGCGCGTGGGAGCAGGGCCGCATCGCGCTGATCGCCCGCAACCAGGACCTGTTCCCGTCCATCGAGGAAGCGGTCGAGGGCCTCTACCCCAGGGCCGGCCGCAACAAACGCTCGCGCCTGCGCGCCCTGGCCCGCTTGGTCGAGCGGCTCGAGGGCCACCTGACGGAGCCTGAGCGGCTGAGCCTGCGCCAATGCCTGCGGCTCGCCGCGGCGATCGAGCGCGGCTACGGCGAGGTGATCTACACGGCGCTGACGGAATCGCGGATGAAGGATGCGGACAGCCAGTGGCACCTGATCCGGCCGATCCTGGCCGAAGCCGAGGACCCGGGCGCCAAGGCCCCGCCGCTGCAAAACCCCGGCCGCAGGCCCCGCCGCCCCCGCCTGGTCTCGCGCCCGCGCCACTCGCTGACCATCCGGCGTGAGCGCACAAGCGACGGCTATTGCCTGCACTTCACCGGCCGCGAGGCCAGGGGTGCGCTGATCGACGACATCCTGGACGAGATCGAACGGAAGTTCGGGGTGGAGTGAGCGGCGCAGTGGCGCAAAGGAGGGCAGCGCACGGCCGCGGGTGTGCGCGCCGCCGCTCCAATGGATGGAGGGCAGCGACCGACCGCGGGCGGAAGCGAAGCGCCCGCCCGTGGGGGCGGTCGGGCGCTGCCCGGCGGCGCTACGCGCCTTGATTCCGGGCAAGAGGGCAAGAAGGACAATCGGCAAGAAAGAGCCGATGCTGTTGAAGAAGTCGGTATTGCAGTCATCCCCACTCAGGCGGGGATCTAACTCTACCCTACGCGATCCTCGGCCTTCACTGTGGATGACGTTGATGTGGTTGCGGGGATGCTCCACATCCCGCCCCGGACAGGGCCGGGTTCTGGACCATTAGCTTGAGGACTCCGCCGAGTTTGATGGGCGGGTTAGTGTCGGGAGTGCGCAGACAAAGCTGCCGTTGGCGCAAATGTTCGAAGGTCTGGTTTGATCGCGATTGCCGACGTTGGGGCTATTTCCGAAAAGTGCCAGAAGCCGACGAAGCGCAGGGTGTCACCAACGCCGGCTGTGCGGGATGAATCCGCCGTTGGGCCGCTCCCGCACTACCTGTTCGAATAGGCCAAAACTCATGTGTATCGGGCCGGCTCAATGCCGGCCCCATTCCATTGACGATACATTGGTCAGCGAGTGGTCGGAACCAAACCAATTGTGGTGAAGACGCGGCGCAGCGCCTCACGGATCATCCGGAAACCAGCGACGACGGTTTCGCGGCGGGCGCGGTGGGCGGCGGCTGCAGCGGTGGCGATGTTAAGGCTGCCGTCTTCATCGAGGAGCTTGTTCGTGCGGGCCATCTCGGTCTCCATTGGTTCTTGGTTTCGATGACCTCACGCTACCTTTGACCTCGCGGCGAAGCTTAAAGACCTTCTTGAGATTTCATCCAGATTTGCGCACCATCCACTGACGGATCTGGAGAATTCCATGGGCCCGGAGATTGGTCGGGTGTTCGCTTTTGCCGACGTCGAGTTTGACTTCGGCGCTCGGGAAGTGCGGCGAAGCGGCGCTCCAGTAGCGGTAGAACCGCAGGTTTTCGACCTGATTTCACTTCTGATCACGCGCCACGGTCAGGTGGTAACCAAGGACGAGATTATCGAACAAGTGTGGGACGGCCGATTCGTTTCCGATTCCGCAGTCTCCTCCCGCATCAACGCTTCGCGCAAGGCGCTGGGCGACGACGGCAAGGCTCAGCGTTTCATAAAGACTGTGCATGGTCGCGGTTTCCGCTTTGTCGCTGAAGACGGGGCCGCGGTGATCGAGGGCGCACCCGAAGCGCCGGACAAGCCGTCAATCGCAATACTGCCCTTCAGAAACCTATCAGGCGATCCAGAGCAGGAGTTCTTTGCCGACGGGATAACCGAGGACATAATCAATGCGCTTTCGAAAATCTCCCGAATGCGGGTTATCGCCCGCAATTCAGCCTTTGCCTACAAGGGACAGGCCCGTGACTTGCGCCACGTCGCCCAAGAGTTAGGTGTCCGCTACATCCTAGAAGGCAGCGTGCGCAGCGGCGGAAATCGTTTGCGCATTACTGCCCAACTTATCGACGCAGACGACGGCATGCATCTGTGGGCGGATCGCTACGACCGCAAAATCGACGATATTTTTGATATACAAGATGAAATCACAAAGGAAATCATCACCAACCTACGGATCAATCTGACCGATGGTGAAACGGTCGTCGCCCTAAACAGTAGACCTACAGATATCGAAGCTTGGCAACTGACCGGCCAGGGATTCGATCTCCAAGATTTGTTCCACGAAGAAACCAATCTGCGTGCCCGTGAAATGGGTGAGCGCGCCTGCCGCATTGATCCAGATTATGGTCCGGCATGGGCTTTGATTGGCCTAACTTATTGGTATGAGTCCCGAATTGGATCGCTAGCCTCGTGGGAGAACAATCTCGACAAAGCGGAAGATTGTTTCAAAAGGGCGCGCTCCACCGATCCCGACAATCCCTATGTCCTGGAACTGGGTTCGGAGGTTCTTAGTTCTAGGGGAGACCATGAAAAGGCAATCGAGTTGTTGCGCGACGGCCTGCGGACCAATCCCGGTAGCGCCGAGTTACGTGCCCTTTTGGGGAACGCCTATCACTGGGCGGGCAAACATAAGGATTCGGTTCGCTTTTTCGATGAAGCCAAGCAACTCAATCCTCTTCATGCCATTTGGTATTATCCAACCAGCGCTCGGGCCGTAGATGCCTGTGGTGACGAAGAGGAGGCGCTTCGGATAGTTCGAGCCGGTCTCGCTCGGCAGGAGGACAACTTTCCTTGCTTGCTTCATCTGGCCAGCCTGCTGGGGCGCCGAGGCGAAGGTGAGGAAGCACAAAAGGCGCTACAAAAGGCATTGCGGCTATCGCCGAATTTTGCCCTTCGCCGCGTTGAACATTGGTTAGTGACGTGTGACAAATCTTATGTTGCGCTCTATTCGGAGGGCTTGCGCGCCGCCGGGTTGCGATAGAGAAAGCAATAGGCGGTGATCCAAAGTCATTTCCCGCGCTCTGCCGACCTTGAAGTGACTGACGTGCGTGTCGGCATCGGGTCAGGAATACGCAAAGCGCACGCTGACCGGGCATCCGGTTTTCGCCAAATTGCCGCCATTCGAACGCGACGCAGCATAATGCAGAAAGGGCTCTAACCAGTCATCCACCGACGGTTCGATCCCGGCACACACGCGAATAGCTGATCGTCGCGCAACGCGTTCAGCCGGCCCACATCCCGTTGCGCGTGGACGCGCACCAGCGCGCGCCAACCGTGAAAAATGGGTAAATAGGAAAATTCCCGCTTTATATTCAGCCGCTTAACAACCCTCTCACATGTGAGAGCCTGGGGCTCTCACACTTCCCCTCCCTCCATCGCCGCCCCCACCAGGGCAGCCCGGTCCAGCGTGAACCCGCTCTCCAGCCAGGCATTGCGGGCCTGATTCAGCGCCTGGCCCAGCCCCGGGCCGGGGCGCATTCCGGCGGCGATCAGGTCCTCGGCCTTCAGCGGGAACTCGGCCGCGGCCCCCCGGGCCAGCTCGGCCTCGAGCCCATCGAGGCCATCCCTCTCGGCCGAACCCGCCGCCCGGATCAGTGCCGCGGTCCGGGCCACGTCCGGGCCCAGAAGATGCGCGGCTTCAGCCGGGGGGCGCGGCTCGGCCAGGGCGCCCCGGATCGCCTCCAAGTCCCGCGCCTCGGCCCGGCTGAGGCGCAGCCTTCCTGCCGGGTCCTCGCCGCCGAGCGCCACCAGGCGGGCCCGCCAATCGGGCGCGGCACCCGCCAGCCCCTCCACATGGACCAGCGGCGCCAGCAACGCCGGGTCGGCCCCGGGCAGGCAGCGCATCAAGATGCCCGAGGCCGCCATCGCCGCCACCGCCGGCGCCGGGTCGGGCGCACCCAGCAGCTTCTTCACCTCGGCCCCGATCCGCTCGCGCGCCAGCCCGTCGATCCCGTCGGCCAGGGCCGCGCAGGCGGCCAGCCCCCACGCCTCGATCCCATTCTCGCCCCCATACCAGGCGCTGAACCGGAAAAAGCGCAGGATGCGCAGATAGTCTTCGCGGATCCGCGCCTCGGCCGCGCCGATGAACCGGACCCGGCGCGCCAGCAGGTCCGGCAGCCCGCCCAGCGGATCGACGATCTCGCCGTCGGGCCGGGCATAGACCGCGTTCATGGTGAAATCCCGCCGGGCCGCGTCCTCGGCGATGTCATCCGAAAACCGTACGGTCGCGCGCCGCCCATCAGTCGAGACATCCGCTCGGAACGTAGTGACCTCGAAGCCCTGATGGCCAACGATCGCCATCACGGTTCCATGCTCGATCCCCGTCGGCTTGACCGTGATACCTGCAGCTTCCAGACGCCGCGCCACCTCGTCCGGCCGGGTCGGTGTCGTCAGATCGATATCCGAGACCGGCTCGCCCAGCAGCGTGTTGCGCACGCAGCCGCCGACGAAATAGGTCTCGCCCCCCAGCGCCGCGATCACCTCGCGCAGGTTCTCCGCGTCCAACCACTCCGCTTCGAGCCGCATCAGGGGCCGCCTTCCTCGGCAAGCACCGCCAGCCGGTCGCTGAGGCCCTTCAGCATGCCCGCGGTTGCCCCCCATATGTAATAATCGCCCCAGGGCATGGCGTAGTAGTAGCGCCGCACCCCCTTGCGCTCGTATCGGTGGCGCACCCGGTTCGTTGGATCCATCAGGAAATCGAGCGGGGTCTCGAAGACCTCGTCCACTTCCTCGGGATCAGCGACGGGCCGCCATTCCGGGTCGACGTGTCCGACGAAGGGCGTCACGCGAAACCCGGTCGAGGTCTGATAGGGGTCGAGCGCGCCGAGAATACTGACCCGATCCGGCATCAACCCGATCTCTTCCTCCGCCTCCCGCAGCGCCGCCGCCATGGGCGAGGCATCGCCCCGATCCAATTTACCGCCCGGAAATGCGATCTGCCCCGCATGCTGGTTCAGATGCGCCGCGCGCAGCGTCAGCACCACGCTCAGCCCATGGTCCCGCTCGACCAGCCCGCAGAGCACCGCGGCCGGCCGCTGTCCAATACCGGGCAACTGCGCCAGCTTCACCTCTGGGTTCAGGTCAAAATCCGACCGCTCGCCCAAGGGCGGCATGGCCAAGGCGGCCTCGATATGCGCAAGCGTCAGGGTCACCATCCGTAGATGCAATGCCTGCGGCCCGGCATCAAGCGCTGTTGGCGCATGACGCCCGGACCAAAGACGGGGTGAAGTCCAAGTCCCCCTTTCCACGCCAGTGTAGTGGCCCAGTTCTAGGGGGGAAGGACAGCAGTCGAAAATCGCTTTTTTTGGCCGGCATGCCGTGGATCCATGTTGCACGCCTGTGGGTTCTGCAATTTGACCCTAGTGCCGCGTATTGCGCATCCAAAGCTAAGCGCTGCCTAAACGAGAAACCGCGCCCGCCAATAAGGGCACGGCGTCGATGCGGTTTGTCTCGTGCTCGATCGTATTCACGGTTGCAATTGGATCGCACAGGTCCGCCAATCGCGGGAATACACCGTCCGCGAATATGCCGTGGACCACCACGATGGCCGGTTTTTTCGTCCCCCGCGCATGCAATTCATTGGCACTGACCAATAGCGTCCTCCCGCTCGAAACCACGTCATCGAGCAGGACGGGCGTATGGGCATGCCACTCCTTCAGGTCGGGGATCGCGACTCGGACATCTCGATCCCCGGACCGGGTCTTCCGAGCCACTACGTAGGGAGCGCGCGCACCTCTTGCGGCGGCAGCAACCCATTGCTCGCTCTCTGCGTCCGGGCCAATCAACAGCGGGGAACGAATGTTCGCTCGAATCCACTCGGCGAGAAGCGGGCCCGCATGAAGGGCCTCGGAAGGAATCGAGTAGATCTCGTCGAGGGCACGAATTCGATGGAGATGTGGATCGATCGTTGCAAGCCAGTCAAGCTCACCCGAGAGGACGCGCGCGAACTCGACCGCCGATAGGGCTTCGCCATCATGAAACCGCCGGTCCTGGCGCATGTAGGCGAGGTAGGGCGCGACGAGCCCGACCTGCATGGCGCCAAGTCGCCGAGCGGTCGCTGACGAAAGCAACAGCGTCATCAGCTTGGGGTCAGGGTCGTTCAGGCTGCATACCAGCACGACCTTTCGACCCTCCGGATCGAACTTAAACCTGACATAGGCTTCTCGATCCGGAAAGCGCCGCGTCTCGATGCGCCCAAGCTCGAAATCGCCGGCAGCAGCAATTCCAGCGGCGAGTTTCTCGTTTCCGGGCAGGGGCACAACAATAGGTGTCATTCCCCGTCTCCAATCGTGATGACGCCCTCGGCTTGCTTGGCGTATTCCAGCGCGTAATCAAGGCCGCCGCGGTTCTCGGAGTGGATGGTATACAGTGGCTCGCCTTTCGCGACCCGATCGCCAACTCGGACATGGATTTCGATTCCGGCGCCCTTATCGTCCGGGGCACCGGCGAGCTTGGCAACTCGGGCAAGCTTGCGATTGTCTACCGCGACGACCTGTCCGGACGTCGTTGTCGGCATTGGGCGCCTGTGCTCGGCTCGAGGTGGCGCGCGCATTCCGCCCTGCGCCTCACAGATTTCTTTAAACCTCTCCCACGCCTGCCCCTGGTCCAACGCCTCCGTGGCAGCTTTGAGTCCGCGGCCCGGTGGCGCGAGTTCCACCAATTCCAGCAGTTCGGCCGACAACCGCAATGCCTTGTCGCGCAGGTCGGATGGCGCGGTAGGATGGGATTGGAGCACGCCGAGGACATCATATGCTTCGAGCGCTGGGCCGATGCCACGGCCGATCGGCTGCGAGCCGTCGCTTGTCACCACGCGCAGCTTTAGGTCGAACAGTGCCGCAATCTTTGACAACGACGCTGTGAGACGCGCCGCCGCGGTCTCGTCCCGGACCTTTGCCGTTGGTCCGACAGGGATATCGAGCAGAACATGGGTCGCACCTGCGGCGATCTTCTTGGACAGGACCGAAGCCACCAGTTGACCTTCGCTATCGATATCGAGAGCGCGCTCGATTCGGATCAGGAGGTCGTCAGCCGGACTGAAACGCACGGCACCGCCCCAGACCAAGCACCCGCCCGTGCGCTCGACGACGCGGTGAATTTGGGGCATGTCGAGCTCGACTGGGGCAACGGTCTCCATCATGTCGGCGGTGCCCGCCGGCGAAGTGATCGCGCGCGAAGAGGTCTTCGGGATCGTGCCACCGAGTGCCGCGACGATCGAAACCACAATTGGCGTTGTCCGGTTTCCAGGAAGCCCGCCAACACAATGCTTGTCGGCGATCGGGCTCCGGCCCCAATGCAATCGCTCGCCCGATTCGACCATCGCTCGGGTCAGCGAACCCATTTCGGTCAGGTCGAGCGGATGGGCTGCGCAGGCCGTGATGAAAGCAGCGGCCTCGATGTCGGAATAGCGGCCGGCGACAAGATCCCCGACCACCTGATCGAGGGATTCTTCGTCCATCCGCTTGCCGTAGACCTTGGACCGGACAGCACTCATCGAAAGCAGCGGCCGCGGGTGCCCGACGGTAACGAGATCGCCTGGGCGGGGGTCGAGTCGGTGCCAGGCTGCCTCGGAGAGTGCTGCTTCATCAAGGCCGACGAGGTCACCGAACACCTGATGGATTGTTGCAATCACATGGCGATCCCGGAGCTTCAAGAAAACCCGGGCATGCGCGCGGAAGCCTTCGGACCGGCAAACTGGACAGTCTGCGCGCATATAGACGACCGGCTCATCGCGTGTGTCGATGCCGCTGCGGCGCGCCTTGAGCTCGTGGGGCGTGGCATTGGTTCCACTGTTGTGTGCCGCGTCGCTCATAGCGTCTCCTCGTCGAACATGCTCGGCACCTCGCAATCCCACCCGAACTCATCGCCTATCGCGATACGCAAGCCCTCCGATGCCTCTGGCTCGCCATGCACGATGAAGATCCGGCTCGGCGGTTCTCGAAACCCGCGCAGCCAGCGCAGGATCTCTGCTTGGTCGGCGTGGCCGGACAACATGTCGAGATTCCGGACGTCGGCACGGACTGGAATGTAGTCGCCGTGGACCTTGATTTGCCCCGCCCCGCCAATCATCGCTGCGCCACGGGTGCCGCCGGGCTGGAAGCCCGCGAAGAGGATCGTATTCTCGTCGTGGGGCGCATAGACCTTCAAGTGATGCAGAACCCGTCCACCTGTTGCCATACCGCTCGCCGAGATGATCGCCTTCGGCATGGGGTTCTTATTGAGCGCGCGCGATTCGTCCGGTGTCTGGGTGTAGGTCGCTGCATTACAGGCCGCGCGGCATTCCTCGGCCGACAAGCGATGGTCCGCAAGGTGAACGCAAGAAATCTCGCTGGCGTTGATTGCCATCGGGCTGTCGAGAAACACCGGGATAGCCGGAATCTTTCCCTGTTGCTTGAGCCGCGCGAGATGGAACATCAGTGTCTGCGCGCGCCCGACGGCAAAGGCTGGGATCAGGACGGTGCCGCCTCGGGAAACGGTCTCGCATACGATCTTGCCAAGCGCATCCTCGGGATCGCCAGCGTCGTGGATCCGATTGCCATAGGTCGATTCCACGACCAGAGTGTCCGCAGCTGGAACGGGTTCTGGATCGAGCATGGTGGCTGTTCCATAACGGCCGAGATCACCGGAGAAGACGAACGTGCGCCCGCCGGCCCGCACCTCCACAGTCGCGGCGCCTAGGATATGGCCCGCCCAGCGCATTGTCGCGGTGACGCCCGGAAGAACCTCGAAACCCTCATGGAACGGCCGTGGCGTCAATGAGCCAAGGCACTTCTCGGCGTCCGCCTTCGTATAAAGCGGGAGCGCGGGCTTGTGTTTGGTGTATCCGTAACGATTGGCGCGCTCGGCGTCCTTCTCATGGAGGAACCCACTGTCGGGCAAGAGGATCGCGCACAGATCACGGGTTGCCGCAGAGCAAAAGACCCGCCCGCGAAAACCGTTCCGCACGAGCAGAGGCAGGTAGCCGGAATGATCGATGTGCGCGTGGGTCAGGATCAAGGCGTCAATTTCGGACGGATCTACCGGGAAGGGCGCCCAGTTCTTGAGCCTCAATTGCTTGAAACCCTGGAACAGCCCGCAGTCGATCAGAATGCGCCGGTTGCCGATGGTCAGCAGATGGCGCGAGCCGGTCACCGTGCCGGCGGCGCCGAGGAACCGAAGCGAGGTGCTCATGGAGTATCGCTCCCTACTTGCTTTCAATGCGTGAGGCGGTGCTGATCCTGAGGAACAGCAGTCCGGTCAGGGCCGACAGGGTGGATCCGAGGAGAACGGCAAGTCGCGCCGATTCCGCCTGTGTCGCGCTCTCGAAGGACAGCGTTACGAGGAAGAAGCTCATCGTGAAGCCGGCGCCGGCGATCAGGGAAATTCCGAAGACATGGCTGCGCGAGAGGCCAGCAGGCAGCCTGGCCAATCCAAGAGCGCCCACGAGCGCGATTGCTCCGGAAATTCCGAGCGGCTTCCCTACGATTAAGCCGCCCAGAATTCCCAGCGATGATGGCTGAAGCAGGCTGCCGATGGCCGTCGGGTCGATGCGAACCCCCGCGTTGAGGAAGGCGAAGACCGGGACGATCACGAATGCGACCCTGGGCCGGAACCACTCCTCCGTTCGCGACAGTGAGGAATGCGAGGTCACGCCATCTTTCGCCCGCAGCGGAATCGCGAGCGCGAGAGGCAAGCCGGCAAGCGCCGGCTCGATACCGGCGGCGTAGAACCCCAGCCACACCAGTAGTGCAACCAACAGGTTTCGGGCGGGTGCGAAACGCACCATAATGCATCAGCCACTCACAGATCGTCGGACAAATGAAGGATGAGCAAACCAGGCTGACCGATCCGTTTCTTATTGGCGCTCGGCGAGAATGCGGCCGATTAGTTGGGTTCGATTAAGACAATTTGATTTCTCGCGTCGATTGGAGGCAGCTCCAGTGTCGTCCTTTGGCGCGAAGCCGATCAACTGCATCCTCATCCGCCAGGTCTGTGGGCCACCGCACTGACGGCCTCTACGTCCGACGGTCGGATAAATACCGTTTTCCAGACTGACCGGCTTGAAGCGTGGAAGGGCAACCCCCTAACCCTGACCTGGATTTTGGTTGCGGGGGTAGGATTTGAACCTACGACCTTCAGGTTATGAGCCTGACGAGCTACCGGACTGCTCCACCCCGCGGTGGGTTTGGGTGTCAGTTGTCAGATATCAGATTGGCCGGTGGTTGGTTGGCGCTTGTCCGATGTCTGATCTTTAGCAGGAAGAGAGGGAAACGGGTTTGGTGATCGGGCGGGTCGATGTTCAGGCCGGCGTGCGGTGTGCGTCCGGTTTGATATCTGATGACTGGTCACTGTTTTTGCTCCGCCTCCCGCGCCCCGTTCGAGTGATCGATCGAACGGGGCGCGGGAGGGGGAAGTATATCTGGTCTGGCGGCGACCTACTCTCCCACGTCTTGAGACGCAGTACCATTGGCGCGACGGGGCTTAACGGCCGAGTTCGGGATGGGATCGGGTGTTTCCCTCGTGCTGTGGCCACCAGACCTACAAAGCAGATGCTGGCATCTGCTTTGTAGGTATGGTTTTCTCGCCCGTGTCGAAGCCTTTCGGCTTCTCGGCTCCGCCTTCCCACCCCGCCTCCCCGCCCATCCACCGATGGTACCGGGGCATGATCGGTGGATGGGCGGGGAGGCGGGGTGGGAAGGCGGAGCGCCCAAAGGGAGCGCTAGCTGCCTTTGGAATAAGGCGCAAAAACTCAAACAGAGCCACAAGGACAGCGATCTGTTCCAGGCAGCCGCACAAATGTGCATCGGCGTCCGAACAGGCGCAAAACAATATCTTTCCAAGTCCGGTCACTGATCCCTGATGACTGATGTCCGGGACACGGGATCCTTCAATCCCGCGTCCACTGAACCGGATCAAGCCGATCGAGCGATTAGTACCGGTCGACTGAACGCGTTGCCGCGCTTACATCTCCGGCCTATCGACGTGGTGGTCTTCCACGGCTCTCAGGGAGACCTTATTTCGAGGGGGGCTTCCCGCTTAGATGCCTTCAGCGGTTATCCTGTCCGCACATAGCTACCCTGCACTGCGGCTGGCGCCACAACAGGTCCACCAGTGGTGCGTCCACCCCGGTCCTCTCGTACTAGGGGCAGCTCCTCTCAAGTCTCCTACACCCACGGCAGATAGGGACCGAACTGTCTCACGACGTTCTAAACCCAGCTCACGTACCACTTTAATCGGCGAACAGCCGAACCCTTGGGACCTGCTCCAGCCCCAGGATGTGATGAGCCGACATCGAGGTGCCAAACGGTGCCGTCGATATGGACTCTTGGGCACCATCAGCCTGTTATCCCCGGCGTACCTTTTATCCGTTGAGCGATGGCCCTTCCACGCGGGACCACCGGATCACTATGGCCGACTTTCGTCTCTGCTCGAGCTGTCACTCTCGCAGTCAGGCGGGCTTCTGCCATTGCACTCGACGAACGATTTCCGACCGTTCTGAGCCCACCATCGCGCGCCTCCGTTACTCTTTGGGAGGCGACCGCCCCAGTCAAACTACCCGCCACACAAGGTCCCGGATCCGGATAACGGACCGCGGTTAGACATCAAGCAGATCAAGGGTGGTATCTCAAGGGTGGCTCCGCCCGGACTGGCGCCCGGGCCTCAACGCCTACCACCTATCCTGCACAAGATGTGCCTGATGCCAGTGTGAAGCTGTAGTAAAGGTGCACGGGGTCTTTCCGTCTGACCGCGGGAACCCCGCATCTTCACGGGGAATTCGATTTCGCTGAGTCTGCGTTGGAGACAGCGGGGAAGTCGTTACGCCATTCGTGCAGGTCGGAACTTACCCGACAAGGAATTTCGCTACCTTAGGACCGTTATAGTTACGGCCGCCGTTTACTGGGGCTTCAATTCAGTGCTTGCACACCTCCTTTTAACCTTCCAGCACCGGGCAGGCGTCAGACCCTATACGTCGCCTTGCGGCTTCGCAGAGCCCTGTGTTTTTAGTAAACAGTCGCCACCCCCTGGTCTGTGCCCCCCGCACCTGGTTGCCCAAGCACGGGGCCTCCTTCTCGCGAACTTACGGAGGCATTTTGCCGAGTTCCTTCAACGCAGTTCTCTCAAGCGCCTTGGTATGCTCTACCAGTCCACCTGTGTCGGTTTAGGGTACGATCATATGGAGGGCTATTTCCTGGAACCGATCAGCAGCCCAACCAATCCGATAAGGTTGAACTACCCGCACGATCCGTCACATCCTCCTGGCCCGGGAATATTAACCCGGTTCCCATCGACTACGCCTTTCGGCCTCGCCTTAGGGGTCGGCTCACCCTGCTCAGATTAGCTTTAAGCAGGAACCCTTGGACTTTCGGCGAGAGTGTCTCTCACACTCTTTATCGCTACTCACGTCAGCATTCTCACTTCCCTGCGCTCCACCCGACCTCGCGATCGAGCTTCACCGCCCAGGGAACGCTCCGCTACCGATCATGCCCGCCTCGAAAGACAAGCATGATCCCAAAGCTTCGGCTCGTGGCTTGAGCCCCGTTACA